>SKEL01000020.1_pt1 | contig 175686 bp, 149 predicted proteins | sample 4826741 | NCBI WGS metagenome assembly SKEL01 (sample SAMN11008810, study PRJNA524170) | human gut metagenome | biome: Human fecal sample; material: Feces; isolation source: fecal sample from pouch patient p33 | host: Homo sapiens | place: Israel: Tel-Aviv | collected 2016-03-22
CAGGGCATGGGGATGACCCTGCGTCCCCGCGCGGGCGCCCCCTGTTCAACCTCTTCGATAGGAGCTTTTCCCACATGGCAGACATCGCATTCGAGAAGGACCTCTCCGTCGCCGAGACCGGCATCGAGGGCCTCAAGGTCGTCGACCTCGCCGTCCACGGCGACTCGCGCGGCTGGTTCAAGGAGAACTGGCAGCGCGCCAAGATGACCGCCCTGGGCATCCCGGACCTCAGGGTCGTTCAGAACAACATCTCCTACAACGACAGCCGCGGCGTCACCCGCGGCATCCACGCCGAGCCCTGGGACAAGTTCATCTCGGTGGCCCGCGGCAGCGTATTCGGCGCCTGGGTGGACCTGCGCGAGGGCAGCGAGACCTTCGGCAAGGTGTTCACCTGCACGCTGGACCCGTCCAGGGCCATCTACGTCCCGCGCGGCGTGGGCAACTCCTTCCAGGCCTTGGAGGACGGCACCGCCTACACCTACCTGGTGGACGCCCACTGGTCCCTTGAATTGAAGAGGACCTACACCTTCGTTAATCTCGCCGACCCCGAGCTCGCCATCGAGTGGCCGATCCCGCTGGACCAGGCCACCGTTTCCGAGGCCGACCTCAACCACCCGTACCTCAAGGACGTCGTCCCCATGGCGCCGAAGCGCACCCTCGTCACCGGCTGCGACGGCCAGCTGGGCCGCGCGGTGCGCGCGCTCGCCGAGGGGCGCGGCGTGGCCAGGGACTTCGACTTCTGCGACATCGACACCTTCGACATGTCCGACCCGGACGCCTATTCGCAGTACGACTGGTCGCTCTACGGCACCGTCATCAACTGCGGCGCCTACACGGCGGTCGACAGGGCTGAGACCCCCGAGGGCCGCGTGACCGCCTGGAAGGCCAACGCGACCGGCCCCGCCCTGCTCGCCCGCACCTGCGCCGGGCACGGGATCACGCTCGTCCACGTGTCCTCCGACTACGTCTTCGACGGCACCGCCGAGGTGCATGACGAGGAGGAGCCCTTCTCCCCGCTGTCCGTCTACGGCCAGACCAAGGCCGCCGGCGACATCGCCGTGGCAGGGTGCCCGCGCCACTACATCATGCGCAGCTCCTGGGTCATCGGCGAGGGGCACAACTTCGTCAAGACCATGAAGGGGCTCTCCGACCGCGTCGCCGACCCCGAGGACGGGCTCGAGCAGGTCACCGTCGTGGACGACCAGCTGGGCCGCCTGACCTTCACGCGCGACATGGCCGCCGCCATCTTCCACGTGCTGGGGACGCACGCGCCCTACGGCACCTACGACTGCACCGGCTCCGGCGCCGTGAAGAGCTGGGCGGACATCGCCCGCGCCGTCTTCGAGGCAGCTAACGGCAACGGCGAGAAGGTCGTGCCGGTTTCGACCGCCGACTACTACGCGAACGCCGAGGGCCCCGTCGCCCCGCGCCCGGTCCACTCCGCGCTCGACCTGTCCAGGCTCGAGTCAGTTGGCTTCCACATGCCCGACTGGGAGGAAGAGCTGGGGGAGTATCTCAAGACCCTCTAGTCGCCGCTATTGAATTGACGAGAGTAAAAAAGCCGCCGCTTGTTAACGGCGGCTTTTCTTATGTCTGGCGTATGGCCCCGCTGCAACAAGGGCGGCGGCGGTCGCCAGACTCACTACAAGCCCCGCCAGGGCGCCCGGAGTCTTGTAGGTCATCACAATCCTATTCGCGCCTTTCTGCATGTTCAGGGACGACAGGCCCTTATCGGCGGCGGGCGTTAGTTCTGCGGCGGTTCCGTTTACCGTTACGTTCCAGCCCTCATCGTACGGAACGCTCAGCAGCAGGTTGCCGTCATCCTTGGCGGTATACTCGCCTTCGATCCTTCCGTCCTCAAAAACTGTCGGGACAAATTCGCTCGTCTTAAGCTCGTAAATAATCTGCTCGAAAACGTCCAGATTGAGGGCGTAAAAGACCGGCTCATTGTCTTGGGGCATGTCTGAATTGCCCTCTGCGACTCCGATTGACACCGTATGCTGGCTCGGGGCGTCCGATGCATCCGCAATCTGGCGGATATTATTGTCGAATCTCCAGGCCTCGTTTTCGATCGTTCGCTGGTCGATGGTAAGGGTGACGGGCCAATAACTGCCGGCGGTCGCATCTTTGTTGATGTAGAGATACCCGATTGAGCTTGCCGGTACGGTAACGCTCCATTGCTTTAAGCTATCGCTATTTTCCGTGCTCGTGGCCTCGATCTTGGTATAGAGCTCGACCTCGCGGCCTAGGATTTTGCTGTAGAGGTCGTTCTGCTTTTCGAAAGGGTTCTCGCTCTTCAACGTACTGTTTTGGATATCGCTTGAGGCTGCGATGCCAATGCTGAGCGCATAGGGGTTCTGGTACACCGCGCTTGTGGAGTCGGCCTGATTCGTCTTGGCTAAAACGTATCCCGCAGGCACGTTTTCAGGAATGGCATATTTGACTCCCAGTAGGGCATCGACGGCGAGAATGGGCTCGGCATAACGGGTCGAGAATTCGCCGACGCTGCTGTATCCAAGGGAGTTGAGCAGTGCGATGGCCTGCGGGTTGTTGGCAGACGAATACGAAGACAACTGGTTGTACCCAAGCACCAGGCCTTCGTTGAGGGCGGCGCTGTCGACGCGTGTGGTCGTGCGGTCAATGCGGTAGAACGACGCCGAAGTCTGGTCTTGAATAGCCGTGATCGTGTCGGTTGCGGTGGCGATATAGGCGCTGTTGGCTTCTTCGGAATAGCCTGTGTACAGCTGGTTCCACATAACATGGGCGTTGGCAAATAGTTCAATTGCCGTGAGTGCCAGGAGTGGCATGATGATGGCCGGACGATGGGCTCGACGTAATGTTGGCCGCTCTTGGAGTTTCTGCAGCGCGTATCCTGCGGCCCACAGCGCAAAGAAGCTCAGCAAAAAAGCCGTGCGCGAGTAGAAGCCATTGGGAACGCGCATGCCGCACCAGATGTACTCGAGCGGGCTCAAAACGGAGCTGGCGACCAGGATTATCGTGACGACGAGTGTTGCAATGCGCGTCTTGATTGAAACCGTGCGGTTAACCAGTAGGCTCACCGCGAGCAGCATCATGATGATGCCGCAATAGAATTGCGGTGTGCTTTCGTTGTTTACCCACATGCAGGGAAGAAAGCCCCCGATGAGCGACTTGAGGCTGGTTTTAAGTAGGGGGCCGAGTGCCAGAACGGGTCCGCCCTTGGACATGGCAAGGATGGTCGGCAAAAAGGTCCAGGCGGACAGAAGCAATCCAAGCGCGATAGCCCCGGCGAACCGCAGGGCCCGATCGAGCATGAGCTTCCAGCTAAATTCTTTTTCTACAACATAATCGACAAATTCGACCAATACGAAGATGCAGAGGAACAGGATGCTGATGTAGGCCGTATACCAGCAGAACATGACATTGAGCGCCGTTGTGATGACGAGGCGGATCATACGCTGCTTGCGAATGAGCTCGTGGCATCCGTAGACGCAGATGGGCAGCAGGATGAGGCAATCGATCCAGAGTGGGTTGCGCAGGTTGCTGATGGTCCAGCTGCAAAACGTGAACGAGAGGGAAAGCAGGAATGCGGCGGGCTTGGGCAGGTCAAAGCGCTTTTGCACATACCAAGCGCTGCTGATGTGGATGCAGCCCAGTTTGAGCGCGGTTATGGCAAATACGAAGAGCGTCAGCTTGTCTGCAGGAAACAGCACGCAGAGCAGGTTGAAGGGGCTGGCGAGGTAGTAGCTATAGAGCCCCCATGTGTTCATGCCGAGTCCCTGCGAGAAGGAATAGCGAAGGTTTGCCTCGCCTAAAAGGACGCGGCGAAACCACGCGAAGAAGTCGATGTATTGGTATTTGAGATCGTTGGTGAGAAACGAGTTGTCGCCAAGGGGGTAGACATGCCCCGCCGCTGCAAGTGCGACAAAGAGTGCGACGGAAAACGTGAAGCAGGCGGCGTAGAACGCCACATTCTTGAGCGTGCTGTTATTGGGCTGTGTCATCAGATTCCTCGTTGGACTCTCGGATGATATAGATGGGGCGGCGCTTGGCCTCCAAGTAGGCTTTTGCCAGGTACTCGCCAATGATTCCCAGACACAGGAGCTGCATACCGCCAAACAGCGTAATGAGGCAGGCAAGGGAGGGCCATCCGCCTACGGGGTCGCCCCAAACAAGCGTTTTGACCAGGATGACGATAAATCCTAGGATGGCGATGAGGCAGAAGACGATACCCGTGAGGGCGGCGAGGGAGAGTGGCGCCGTGGAAAACGCGACGATGCCGTCGATGGAATAGAGGAGCAGCGACCAAAAGCTCCATTTGGTCTCGCCGGCCACGCGGTTGACGTTTACGTAGGGGAGCCATTTGGTCTTGAAGCCGACCCAGCCGTAAATGCCCTTGGAGAATCGGTTGTATTCGCCCATGGAGATGATGGCGTTGACCATAGGTCGCTTCATGAGCCTAAAATCGCGTGCTCCGTCGACGATGTCGGCCTTGGAAATGCGGTTGATGATCTTGTAGAACATACGGGCACAGAAAGACCTGATGGGAGGCTCGCCTTCGCGGGTGGTCCTGCGTGTGGCGACGTTATCGTAGTTTTCGGTCTGCAAGATCTCGTACATCTGCGGCAGGAGCGAGGGCGGGTCCTGCATGTCGGCATCCATGGTGGCGACATAGTCGCCCTTTGCGTGCTGGAGTCCGGCGAATAGTGCCGCCTCCTTGCCAAAGTTGCGCGAGAAAGAGTGCCAGCGGATGGCGTATGGATGCGCCGCCGCGGCTTCTGCTTTCATGACGGCGAGCGTTTTGTCTGCCGAGCCATCGTCGATGAGGACGGCTTCAAAGGAAATCTCGGGGTCCTGCTGAGTCATGATGCGAACGACGCCATCGAGCTCTTTGAGAAAGATCGGAAGTGATTCCTGCTCGTTGTAGCACGGCACGACGATGGAGATGAGCGGCATTGTGGTTTACCTCTCGCTTGGCTTGGAAGTAGGGTGGCCGGGCTGGTCATCGTAGGCGTATTTGCTGTACACGTTGACCTCCCACTGCTTTTTCTCAACCTTTGCCACAGAATCCAGGATGAATCCGGTCGCAAGGCTCAGTCCGCACAGGAACATAAACGAGGCGGCGAGCATGGCGGTGGGGAAGCGCGGGACTAGGCCGGTCTGAAAGTACTCAACAAAGATAGGAATGCCCAAAGCCAGACCGATAATCGCGAATAAAAGCGCAACCAGACTGAAGAACTTCAGCGGGCGGTAGTCCTTGAACAGCGTGCCAATCATCGCAACGACTTTAATGCCGTCGCTCACGGTATTGAGCTTGGACTCGGAGCCTTCCGGACGGTCGCGGTACTCGATGGGCACATCTTTGATGCGCCAGCGGTGGTCGACGGCGTGGATTGAGAGCTCGGTTTCGATCTGGAAGCCCTCGGAAAGCACGGGGAAGGTTTTGACGAACGGACGGCTCATGGCGCGGTAGCCGGTCATGACATCATCGAAACTGTAGCCATAGATCCACTTGATCATGGCGCGGACCAGATTGTTGCCAAAGCCGTGGAAGGCACGCTTATTTTCCTCGGCGTAGGTGCCGTTGGAAAGGCGGTCGCCTACGGTCATATCGGCCGTGCCGCTGAGGATAGGCTCGCAGAGGGCTTTGGCCGCCTCGGCGGGGTAGGTGTCGTCTCCGTCGACCATCAGGTAGCAATCGGCATCGATATCGCGAAACATCTGGCGGCACACGTTGCCCTTTCCCTGACGGGGTTCAAGGCGCACCGTGGCGCCGTGCTCGGTGGCGATGCGTGAGGTATCGTCCGACGAGTTGTTGTCATAGACATAGACCGTCGCCTGCGGAAGCTCGCGGTGAAAGTCGTCGATGACCTTACCAATCGTGAGCGCTTCGTTGTAGCAGGGGATGATGACGGCGATGGATTCAGAATTCACTCAATGCTCCTTATACATTCAATCCTTGAAAGTATAGCCGTTTGGGCTTGGCATCCTGAGATGTGGGTTAGTTCTCCAGTTTTGTTGCGCGAATCGTTTGCATGGCCGTCGGGTCTATACTGTTCGTTTGTCAACGGTTACGAGTAAAGGAGTTGCATCCGTGTCGGATCAGACAAAGCAACAAGAAACTCGCAGTCTGCCTGCGACGTTTGCTAAGAACGAATTTGAGAAGGACGCGTTTATCCTTCGTCAGCTGGTTACCAAGGATTTTAAGATCAAGTATCGCCGTAGCGTTCTGGGTGTCGCATGGTCGGTGCTCAACCCGCTGCTGATGATGATTGTCATGGCCATCGTGTTCTCGACGATTTTCGCCCAAGGCCGAAATGGCTCGATTACGCCCGAGATGTACCCACTGTACTTGATCGTGGGTAACGTTACCTTTGCCGTCATGTCCGAGTCTACGAACCAGGCCCTGACGTCGATTGTGGGTGCGGCTCCGCTGCTCAAGAAGGTTAAGGTGCACCGCTGGGTCTTCCCGGTGCAGAAGGTGCTTTTCTCACTCGTGAACTTTGGCTTCTCGCTGGTCGCCGTCGCCATCGTTATGCTGTGGTTCCGCGTTATGCCTTCTTGGCACCTTATTCTGCTGCCGGTTTGCCTGCTTCTGCTTATGTGCTTCTGCATGGGCCTGGGCATGATGCTCTCTGCCCTTACGGTCTTCTTCCGCGACGTTATGCATCTGTGGAGCGTCGTCATCACGGCGTGGACTTACATCACGCCCATCTTTTGGACGACTGACTTTATTGCACAAATGCCGCATCTCGTGCGTATCTTGATGTATGCGAACCCCATGTACAACTACCTGCAGTTTATGCGCGATATCTTCCTGTTCCAGACTACGCCCTCGCTTATGACGTTTGGTATGTGCGTCGCTTGGGCGGTTCTTGCGCTTGTTATTGGCTACACCGTGTTCCATAAGTCCGAGCGCAAGTTCATCCTCTACATCTAAGGAGTGCTGTGATGACTGAATCTGTTGTTGATTACAGCGAGCAGCCTCTGGCTGTCGAGGTCGACGACGTCACCATGATCTTTAACATGGCGTCCGAGTCGCTGACCAACCTCAAGGAGTACTTCATCAAGCTTGCCAAGCACGAGCTGTTCTTTGAGGAGTTTAGGGCGCTTAAGCACATCTCGTTCGATATTCATCGCGGCGAAGTTGTCGGTTTGGTTGGCACCAATGGCTCCGGCAAGTCTACGATGCTCAAGATTATCGCTGGCGTGCTTGAGCCTAGCGAGGGCAGCGTTAAGGCGCACGGTAACATCGCGCCGCTGATTGAGCTTGGTGCCGGCTTTGACCCCGAGCTGACCGCCCGCGAGAACATCTATCTGAACGGCGCCCTGCTCGGCTATACCAAGGAGTTCATCGATGCCAACTTTGACGGCATTATCGAGTTCGCTGAGCTTCAGAACTTTGTCGATATGCCGCTTAAGAACTTCTCCTCAGGCATGGTGGCGCGTATCGCCTTTGCAATCGCGACGATTACCGAGCCCGATATTCTGATCGTTGACGAGACGCTGTCCGTCGGTGATGTGTTCTTCCAGCAGAAGTGCGAGGACCGCATCCAGCACTTTATCCAGAGCGGCGACGTGACGGTTCTGTTCGTTTCGCACTCCATGGAGCAGGTTGAGCGCATCTGCCAGCGTGCCGTTTGGATTGAGAAGGGTGACCTTCGCATGGACGGCCCGGTCGATGAGGTCTGCAAGGCGTACCGCGAGCAGTTCAACTAGGTTATAATTATTTGCGCCTGACAGGCTTGCGCTTGCTTGGGCGTGCGGTTATTTGCTCCATTAGCTCAGTTGGATAGAGCAGGGGACTTCTAATCCCAAGGTCGACGGTTCGAATCCGCCATGGAGCACCATCGTTTATTAAGCCCGGACCGCTTGGTGGTCCTGGCTTTTTTCATCTTGTGTGCTGCGGTTTTGAAGGGTTCGCAATGGGAAGCAAAAGGCTCGACTGGATCGATATTGCAAAGGGAATTGCAATTATTCTGGTCATTGTGGGGCACACCGTCCCAAACCCCTCTCCCTTGCGGCACGCGATCTTCTCGTTTCATATGCCGGTGTTCTTTATTCTTGCCGGGTATACGTTTAGGCCGAAGCCGTGGCGCGAGCTGCTGAGTGGTTCGGTGTCGCGCCTGCTGGTGCCGTATGTGGTTCTTGCACTGGCGTGGCAGGTGCCGACGTTCTTGATGAGCGGCGCTCCTTTGACGAGAGGTACGCTGGTTGCGGGGCTTAAGACGCTTGTGTTTGCCTCGGGCGTTGATGTGCCTGGGCTTGGCGTTATCGCCGTTGGCATGGCATGGTTTTTGGCGGCGCTGTTTACGTCGCGCCTGTTGTTTAATGTGCTCGTGCGGCTGTTTGATCGCCGCGGAATTGGGGTTGTTTGGCGGGGCGTTGTCTGTGCCGCGATTGCCTTTTGCGGATTGAGCGTGTCTCGATTAATGGGTGTTTACCTGCCGCTCGATTTGGATCTGAGCTGCTATATTTTGCTGCTGATGTGGGTTGGCTATACGGCGCGCCAAAGGGGGCTGGAGCCGAGCGTGAGCAAGCCCCTGCTGTTTATTGGAGCCGGTGTCGCTTGGCTTGCCCTTGCCGCGCTGAGCGGGCTTGAGCTTTCGAGCCGCCGCGTGGATGGGTTTGTGGTTGCGACAGTTGCCGCTCTTGCCGGCAGCTACTGCGTGTGCTGGGTTTCCATGGCGCTGGAGAAGCTGAAAGACGTGCCGGTTTTGGGGGCTTTTGAGCGAGGGCTCGTGTTTTGCGGACAAGCCAGTCTGGCGATCTTTGCGATCCATGCTGTCGATTGGTTTATTCCTTGGCAGACCATGCCTCTGCTTATGACGCTGCCAGCATCGTGGCTCTTCGCGTCAATCGTACGCTGTGCCTGCGATATTGGATTGGCGTACGTGATCAAGAAGGCGTAATTAAAAGCGGGGAGGACCAAGTCGGCCCTTTCCGCTATCATTTATTCAGTAGTGTTGCAGTCTTACTTTTCGAGACGCTCCCTCAGCAGCTCCAACGCGTGGGCGTAGCCTTGGAGGCCTTCGCCGGTGATGGTGGCGAAGCAGGCTAGGCGTGCATAGCTCACCTGGCGGAAGTCCTCGCGTGTTTCTACGGCGCTGATGTGGACCTCGACGGCGGGGATGGCGACGGCTTTGAGGGCGTCCAAGATGGCCACGCTCGTGTGCGTGTAGGCAGCAGGGTTGATGACGATGCCGTCGACCTTGCCGTAGGCCTCCTGGATCTTGTCGACGATGCTGCCCTCGTGGTTGGACTGGAAGACCTCAACCTCGTCAAACCCCTGCGCGGCTCCTGCCTCCTGGCAGATCTGGACCAGACGGTCGTAGTTGTCGCTGCCGTAGATGCCCGGCTCGCGAATGCCGAGCATGTTGAGGTTGGGGCCGTTGATGATGAGTGCTTTCATGGTTGCTTCCTTTGCGGTTGGTCGGTGCTGCAGGTGGAATGAAAAACCACCACAAAGGTGCCTGTCCCCTTTGTGCTGGTTTTGGTTAGAGAGCGGGTGGGAGGGTGTCGAGGAGGGCTTGGGCGGTGTTGGCGGCGCAGTCGCGTGAGTCGATGATGTAGTCGGCCCAGGCGCGGTAGCGTGGCATGCGCTGATCGGCGAGCTTGTCGATGCCGTCGCGCGCGGTGATAGGGCGGCCCTTGTGGGCGAGCTCGTCGAGCTTGCGGTTGAGCATCACGATCTGGCTGTTCTGGTGCAGCAGCGGGTAGTTCTCGTCGCGTGTGACCACGCCGCCGCCGGTTGAGAGCACCAGGCCGCTGCGCTTGGAGATGTCGGCCAGCGCCGCCGTCTCCTGCTCGCGGAAGGCCACCTCGCCGCACTCGACGATATAGTCGGCACAGGGCATGCCCAGACGTTCCTCGAGGGCGCGATCGAGGTCGATGTGCTCGCGGCCCGTGAGCTGGGCGATCTGCTCACCCACGCGGGTCTTGCCCGAACCCGGCATGCCGATCAGGGCAATGTTTTGCTCGCGGCGGGACAGACGCTCCGTTACGTCCAGGATGCGCTCGCGTGGGGTGACTTGGCCGGTATAGCGCTCGACGGCTTGCGCCGCCTGGGCCACGAGCATCAGCAGGCCGCCGATGCAGGGGATGCCGCGGCGCTCGGTCTCGAGCATGAGGCCCGTGCGTGCAGGGTTGTAGACAATGTCGATGACGCCCTCGAGCGCGTCGAGGGCCCCGAGCGTGCAAGGCGCGTCGGGGCAGTGGGGGAACATGCCAGCGGGCGTGCAGTTGACGAGCAGTGTGGCGTCGGACTGCTGCGTGATGTTGTCGTAGTTGACTTCGCTCGTGCGGCCGACCGGCACGACGATGGCGCCCAGGTCGCCCAGCACCATACTTGCCGTGGTGCCGGCGCCGCCAGTAGCTCCGAGCACGAGAGCCTTCTTTCCGGCGACCTCAACCCCCAGCTCCTCGACAAGGCACTGAAAACCGAAGTAGTCAGTATTATCGCCGCGCAGGCGGCCGTCGGGCAGGCGCGTGATGGTGTTGACGTTGCCCATGCGCTCGGCGAGCGGGCTCAGCTCGTCAAGATACTCCATGACGGCGCGCTTGTAGGGGATGGTCACGTTGGTGCCTTCCCACTCGTTGCCGGTCATAAAGGCCGCGAGGTCCTCGGGCTCGCGTTCAAAACGCACGTATTCAAGCCCAGCGAGCTCTTTGTAGATGGTCGGGGTATAGCTGTGGCCCAGCACGCGGCCCAGCACGCCGTAGGGGCGGGTTGCGGCGGTATCGGTCATCTAGAGCACCTCCGTGTAGCTGCCAAAGTAGGTGAAACTCTCGCACACGTCGTCGATGGAATCGAGCAGGTCGTCGAGGGCCTTGCTGCCAAAGGGGCAGTCCAGATCAAAGTAGAACATAAACTCAAAGTCGCGGCCGGGGATGGGGCGGCTCTCGAGCTTGATGAGGTTGATATTGAGTGCGTAGAAGCGCTCAAGTACACGATAGAGTGCGCCCGGCTCGTTGGCCGTGGTGATCATGAGCGAGGTGCGGTTGGCGCCGGGGTAGACGCGCGGCTCGCGGCTGATGACGACAAAGCGCGTGTAGTTGTTGTCCGAGTCTTGGATGTTGGGCTCCAGCACCTCCAGGCCATAGAGTGCCGCGCAGCTGCGCGATGCGATGGCGGCAACATCGGTGCGCTCGGAGCTGGCGACCATCTCGGCCGACATGGCTGTGTTGGGGTACTTGGTGGCGTGCAGGCCGTGCGCCTCGATAAAGCTGGCGCACTGCGCGATGGCCTGACCGTGGCTGTAGACCTCGCGTATGTCCGCGAGCTTGGTGCCGGGCTTGACGAGCAAGTTGTGGTCGATCTTGAGGCGCAGCGAGCGCACGATATGGAAGTCGAACTGTGCAAGCAGGTCGTAGACGGCGTTGACCGAGCCGGCGGTGGAGTTCTCGATGGGTAGCACGCCAAACTCGCAGAAGCCGTCGCGCACAGCGCGCATAACGCCTTCGAAGGTCTCGAAAAACGCGATGTCGGGCACGTCGAAGAGCTTGCACGCGGCTATCTGGCTATAGGCACCTTCCACGCCCTGGCAAGCGACGGTGGCAGTTTGAGGGAAGGGCGTGTCGGAGGCTGCAGCCGTGGCGTGTGCCTTTTGCGAGACGGTGATGCCCTTGAGCTCGTTGATGTAGCGCTGCTGCTCGGCCTTGCTCATGCTCATGAGGAGACGGAACAGGGTGATGGTCTGCGCCTCGTAGCGCTCGGGCGCGCGGCTGGCGAGGTTGTTGAGTTTGGAGCGCTCGCGGGCGGGGTCAAAGACGGCCTTGCCCATCTCGATCTTTGATTTGGCGACCTCGGTGGCAATGTCCATACGCTCGACAAAGCTGTTGAGGAGCGTGGTGTCGATGCCATCGATGGCCTGGCGGATGTCAGCAAGGTCCATGGAGACCCCTTTCACGTGTCGGGGGATGATGAGGGGTGGGTAGTTAGCGCTGAGCGGCGTCTTCGAGGAGGGCGTCCCAGATGGCAAGGGCGGCGGCTGCTTCGGCTACGGGGACGGCTCGGGGGACGATGCAGGGATCGTGACGGCCGTGGACTGAGAGCTCGGCATTTTCCATGGCGTCCATGTCTACGGTCTGCTGTTCGCGGCCAATTGAGGGCGTCGGCTTTACGGCCATGCGCCACATGACGGGCGCGCCGGTCGAAATACCGCCCAGGATGCCGCCGGCGTTATTGGACTCGACCTCGATTTCGCCGGTCTCGGCGTCGATGCGATACGGATCGTTGTTCTCGCTGCCGCGCATGGCGGCCACGGCAAAGCCCATGCCAAACTCCACGCCCTTTACAGCGGGAATGCCAAACGCGATTTTCGCGATGCGGTTCTCGATGCCGTCGAACATGGGGTCGCCGATGCCCGCAGGCAGGCCGTAGATGCCGCACTCCACGATGCCGCCGATGCTGTCGAGTTCGTCGCGCGCGGCTAGGATCTCCTCGCGCATGCGGCCGGCTGCGGCGGCGTCAATGCACGGCAGATCGTTCGTAAGGATCGCCTTGCGGTCGGCCTCTCGATAGACCATATCGTCCATCGGCAGGTCGGAGATGCCGCCTATCTGCGCGACGTGCGCCATAACCTGAATGCCGCGGGCCTCGAGTGCCTGCAGCGCAATGCCGCCAGCGATGCACAAGGGTGCCGTTAGGCGGCCGGAGAAATGTCCGCCGCCGGCGACGTCGTGCATGTTGTGATACTTCACGCGCGCGGGGAAGTCCGCATGTCCCGGACGGGGCTTGCGGCGTAGCTCGGAGTAATCCTTGGAGCGCGTGTTGGTGTTCTCGATAATCGCGGCGATGGGCGCGCCGGTGGTGTGTCCATCGACCACACCGGCGATGATGTGCGCAACGTCGGCCTCGCGGCGCTTGGTCGCGGTCTCGTCGCGACCGGGGGCGCGACGGTCGAGGAAGGCCTGCAGCTTCTCCTGGTTCACGGCGATGCCCGCCGGGATGCCATCGAGCGAGCAGCCGATAGCGGGGGAGTGAGATTGGCCGAAGATGCTTAAGTGCAAGACGTTGCCAAAGGTCGAGGACATGCTATTCCTCCTCGAGTGTGACCTTGCCGCCCAGCAGGCGGTAGTGGTCGAAGAAATCGGGATAGGACTTGTTGACAGCCTCGGCGCCGTGGATCACGACCTCGCCGGTGGCGCGACTCGCGGCGATGGACGCCATCATGGCGATGCGGTGGTCGTTGTGCGAATCGACCTCGCCACCGGTGAAGGCATCGACACCCTTGATGATGAGGTCATCGCCGGCAATGCGCACCTGCGCGCCCAGCGCGGTGAGCTCGCGGGTGGTCGTGACCAGGCGGTCGGATTCCTTGATGCGCAGACGGGCGCAATCGCGGATAAAGGTGCGGCCCTGCGCCAGCGAGGCTACGGCCGAGATGACGGGCACCAGGTCGGGAATGTCGTGGGCGCTCATCTCAAAGCCGGCGAGCTTGTCGGACTGCACGGTGGCGGCGTTGGTGGAGCGCACGATGCGGGCGCCAAAGCGCGAAAGCGCGGCGAGCACGTTGCGGTCGCCCTGCGCGGAGCTCAGGGATACGCCCTCCACGGTGATGGGGTCGGCGCCGATAGCGCCGGCGCACAGCCAAAAGGCGGCGTTGGACCAGTCGCCCTCGACAGCAACGCTGCCGGGCGTGCGGTACGAGCCGCTGCTCACGCGGAAGTTCGTGACCTCGGGCTGGCCGTCCTTGGCCGGAATACGCTCGACGTTGACCTCGACGCCAAAGGCCTTCATGGCCTGGATCGTCAGGTTGATGTAGGGACGGCTCTCAATGAGGCCGGTTACCTGCACGCAGGAGGGCTGGGCCAGCAGCGGGGCTGCCAGCAGCAGGCCGGAGATATACTGCGAGCTTACGTTGCCCGGCAGCACAAAGGTGCCCGGGCGCATGCGTCCGCTTGTCTTGAGCGGAAAACCGCCCAAACCCTGTAGGTCGCAGCCGGCGGCGATGATCTCGTCCGAGAGCGGCGAGAGCGGGCGGGCGCCCAAGCGTCCCTGACCTACAAAAGTTGCTTCTGCGCCCAGCGCGCAGGCGACGGGCAACATAAAGCGGAGCGTGGAGCCGCTTTCGCCGCAGTCGAGCGTGCCGCCGGCAAGGGCCTTGAGCAGGCCAAACTCAACACTCTTCATGGTGGGGTGGACCTGGAAGCCGTCCTCGACGGTCTCGATGCGGGCGCCGAGCGCCGTGAGACAACGCACCGTGGCCTCGATATCGGCGCAGGTAGTGTTGCAGGTGACGTGCGTCTCGCCGTTGGCGAGCGCGGCGCAGATGATCAGGCGATGCGCCATCGACTTGGACGCGATGGCGGGAACGGTGCCCTTGAGTGGGGACGGGGTGATGCGGGCTAGCATGCGGATGCGTCTCCCTTCTGGCCGAGGCCTTCGGCAATAAGTTCGTGGAAAGTGGAAAGCGGCGTGCGGTCGATGCTGCAGCGGCCAATGCCGTGCGGAATCACCAGGTCGATGGTGTCGCCCGCGCGCTTCTTGTCGTGGAGCGCCTCGGCAAAGACGGCATCGACATCGAGGTCGCAGCGGGTCTTGAGGCCATGGCGGGCGCAGAGTTCCTCAATACGACCGGGCAGTGCAGCATCGCAGACGCCGTGCAGGGCCGCGGCGCGCGTGATGATGCCCATGCCGATCGACACGCAGTTGCCGTGTCCGAGCTCAAAGTGCTCGCAAGCCTCGACGGCATGTCCGGCGCTGTGTCCAAAGTTGAGGAGCTTGCGCTGGTTGGTTTCGCACTCGTCGGCGACGACCACGGCGCGCTTGATGTCGATATTGCGGGCGATGATGAGCGCTACGCGGGCCACATCGCGGTTGAGCAGCTCAAGCGTGAGCGGGGTCTTCTCCAGCTCGGCGAAAAGCTCCGGGTCGGCGATCACGGCGTGCTTGACGACCTCGCCGCAGCCGTCGGCAAACTGCTCGGGCGTGAGGGTGGCCAGGCACCCCACGTCTGCGATAACCACGCTCGGCTGCCAAAAGGCGCCGGCCAAGTTCTTGCCGGCAGCCAGGTCGATGGCGGTCTTGCCGCCCACCGACGAATCAACCATGGCGAGCAGGCTCGTCGGGATCTGCACAAACTTGCAGCCGCGCATGTAGGTAGCGGCCACAAAGCCCGCCACGTCGCCCACGACGCCGCCGCCGAGTGCCACGATCACGTCGGAGCGCGAAAGCTCGTGCTCGGCCACAAACTCCAAAATCGCAACATAGGTTTCGGCGCGCTTATGGGCCTCGCCGGCCTCGAAGGTGCAGATGCTCACCTCGTAGCCTGACGCCTCCAGGCTCTGCTTAACGGGCATCTGGTAGAGCGGGCCCACGTTGGTGTCCGTCACGATGACGGCCTTGGTGCCGCCGACAGTGGCGCGCGCGAGCGGTCCCGCCTGCTCCAGCAAAAACGTGCCAACATGCACCTGGTAGGGGCGTGCGGTGTCGATATCGATGGTAATCGCCATAAGCTTCGGTCCTTTCGACCTGGCGTGATAGGTGGTCTAGTGGGAGGCCTCGTCATCGAGCGCGCGCTTGATGCGGTCTCCCTCGGCAAGAAGATTCTCCAGATAGCGCTGGTCGCGGTCCTTGAGCGCACGGCTGTAGGCGCCGAGCGACTCGATCAGATGGTCGATCTCGAAGGCGAGTGCGTCGGCGTCGTCGATCATGAGCTCGGACCACATTTGCGGGTTGAGGTGCGCCACGCGGGTGAGATCGCGGTAGCTACCGGCCGAAAAGCCGTGGTGGATCTGGGCGGTCGGGCTCTTTACGTAGGCGTTGGACACCACGTGCGCAAGCTGGCTCGTGAAGGCGATGACACGGTCGTGCTCGGCGGCGCTGGTCACGCTGAACTTGCCAAAGCCCAAGGGGCGCACCATCTCGCGCACCTGGCCCAAGAGCTCGAGCTTAAGGGCATCGTCTACTGCGGGCGGAACGAGCACCAGGGGAGCGCCCTGGAACAGGTCGGCGCGGGAGTGCGCGTAGCCTGAGAACTGGGTGCCCGCCATGGGGTGCGCGCCCACAAAGTAAAAGCCGTTCTCGCGGGCAAGCTCAAAGGCGCGCTCGCACACGATGCCCTTGACGCCCACCGTGTCGATCACCACGGGACCCATGATGGCCTCGGTATCGGTGGCGTCGGCGAGTGCCTGGGCATGCGCCTCAAGCCACTCGATGCAGGCCTCGGGGTAGCAAGCCAGGACGATGATGTCGCATTCGCCGAGTGTCCTGTCGTTGAGCTCTCCGGCGATAGTGCCCATGCTGGCGGCCGTCATGACATCGTCATCGGGGTCCCAGGCCAGCACGCGGACGCCCGCCTGTGCATAGCCGCGGGCAAAGCTGCCGCCGATGAGGCCAAGGCCGACGATGCCGGCACACTTGGGGCCGCCCTGGTTAACGCGTGCGTTTCTCACCGTACCCATGGGCTACTCCATGGTCTCTTGGCAGACGACCTCGCGGATGGCTCGGATGCGGCGCATGGTGTCGTCGAACTGATCGGGGGTGAGGGCCTGGGCGCCGTCGGACCAGGCGCGGCTCGGCTCGTCGTGGACCTCGATCTCCAGGCCGTTGGCACCGCAGGCGGTCGCGGCGAGCGCCATGGGCTCAACGTAGCGGGTGTAGCCGGTGGCGTGGCTGGGGTCGGCGACGACGGGCAGGTGCGACAGGTGGTGCAGCACCGGCACGGCGTTGAGGTCGAAGGTATTGCGGGTGCGGGTCTCGAAGGTGCGGATACCGCGCTCGCACAGAATGACGTTGTCGTTGCCCTCGCTCATAATGTACTCGGCTGCCATAAGCAGCTCATCGATCGTGCCGGACATGCCGCGCTTGAGCAGAATCGGGGTCTGGGTCTTGCCGACCTCCTTGAGCAGGGGGAAGTTCTGGGCGTTGCGGGCGCCGATCTGCATGACGTCAATCTTCTTGTCCAAGAAGACCTGCACGTCGCGTGGGTCCATGATCTCGGTGACGATCGGCATGTCGAGCTCGGCGGACGCCTCGCACAGCAGGTCGAGGCCGGCGGGGCCCATGCCCTGGTAGGCGTAGGGGGAGGTGCGGGGCTTGTAGGCACCGCCGCGCAGCATCGTGGCACCGGCGGCCTTCACGCGGCGGGCGATGCGGATGAGGTTCTCGCCCTCGACGGAGCACGGGCCGGCGATGACCTGGAACTGATCGCCGCCGATCTTGACGCCGTGGCCGCAGTCGATGACGGAGTCCTCGGGGTGGAACTTGCGGTTGGCGCGCTTGAACGGCTCGGAGACGCGCTGCACGCGCTCGACGACATCCATGGACTCGAGCAGGAACGGGTCGATCTTGGTCGTGTCGCCCACCAGGCCGATGATCGTCTCATTCTCGCCGCGCGAGACGTCGGTCTTCAGGCCCTTTTTCTCAATCCAGCTGACGATATGGCTGACGGCCTCGTCGCTGGCGCTCTGCTTTAAAATGGCAATCATGGTGTGCCTCTCACCTCGATGGATAACCCTTGCAAAAACGGCCCGCATCGCGAGCCGTGTATATATGGTGCATGAGAGTTTATACTATCTGACTCGCTTTTGCCTTCTAAAGTGGGCCGTTGCGCCGCGTCTTCCTCGGAATTGCAAAGCTTTTTCTTTTATTTTGATAGCCCGTGGTGCACTTGGGTATAATGCCAGACGTTGGCCCTATTAGCTCAGGGGATTAGAGCGTCTGCCTCCGGAGCAGAAGGCCGTTGGTTCGAATCCAACATGGGGCACCATCGAACGTAAGACCGTCCGAACCTCGCATGGTCCGGGCGGTTTTTCTTATACTGACGCGACGTGATGGGATGTGGTATGGCAGCAACGGATATCGAGCGCGGACTCTCGACCGCCGAGGTCGAGGAGCGCATCGCCGCCGGTAAGATCAACCGCAACATGGAGCTCAAGACCAAGTCGGTCAAAGAGCTCATCATCGAGAACCTCTGCACGCTGTTCAATTTGATCAACGTGATCTTGGCGTTCCTGGTCATTTTGACCGGTTCGTTTAAGAATCTGACGTTCCTGTTCGTGGTGTTCCTCAATACCGCTATTGGCGTCATCCAGTCCATGCGTTCCAAGAAGATGGTCGATAAGCTCACGCTGCTGACTTCCAAGAAGGCCGTCGCGGTGCGCGACGGCGCCGAGGTGGAGCTCGACCTGGACCAGATCGTGCTCGACGACATCATCCGCCTGGGGCGCGGCGACCAGATTCCCGCTGACGCCGTGGTGGTTTCGGGCGAGGCGCTCGTGAACGAGAGCCTGCTGACGGGCGAGAGCGACCTTATTAAGAAACAGCCCGGTTCCGAGCTCATGAGCGGCAGCTTTATCGACTCGGGTCTGCTGCGCGCCCGCGTGATCCATGTCGGCGCCGACAACTACGTGGCCAAAATTAATAACGAGGCCAAGTACGTCAAAAAGGTCAATTCCGAGATCATGAACGCGCTTAACGCCATCGTGCGCTTCGCAAGCCTCATTATGATTCCGCTCGGCCTGGCACTCTTTGCCTCGAGTGTGAGCGAGCTGTGGGATGCCGCCGGTACGCCGGGCGATAGCGCGCTTTCGTGGTGCTTTTCCGAGCTGCTTGCCGGTCGTGTGCCCTCGTCGGCGCTGCTGTCCACGGTGGGCGCTCTTTTGGGCATGATTCCGCAGGGCCTGGTGCTGCTGACCTCGTCGGTGCTTGCCATCGCCACGGTGCGTCTGGCGCGCCGCAAGGTACTCGCGCAGCAGCTCTACTGCATCGAGACGCTCGCGCGCGTCGACGTGCTGTGCCTGGACAAGACGGGCACCATTACCTCGGGTCGTATGGAGGTCGAGGGTACCTACCCGCTGCCTGTTGAGGGTGTTGGCTTTGGCGTGGACTCGGACGAGGCGGCTGTTCCCGTCGATACCACGGTGCTCGATTTTGCGCTGGCTAACGTGGCACGTGCGACTTCGGCCGATGCCAACGAGACCTGCCAGGCGCTGCTCAACTATTACGCCGATCGCCCGGTCGAGGTGTCTGAGCCGCTGTCGGTCATTCCGTTCTCGTCCTCCAAAAAGTGGAGCGGCGCGTCGTTTGCGCAGGGCTCCTATGTGATGGGTGCAGCGCAGTTTGTGCTCTCTGATCGTGTGTTTTCGCAGGTCGAGAACCGTGTCGCCGAGCTTGCCGATACCTGCCGCGTGCTCGTGGTGGCGAGCGTGGACGGCTTTACGCCCGATGGCGATATGGTGGGCGAGGCCGAGCCCGTGGGCTTTGTGACCATCCGCGACGAGATTCGTACCTCGGCGGCCGAGACCATCGGCTACTTTAACGAGCAGGGCGTGACCCTCAACGTGATCAGTGGCGACGACCCGCGTACGGTGTCGTCGATCGCGCGCGTGGTGGGCGTGCCGGGGGCGGACGCTTATGTGGACGCCACGACGCTCGATACGCCGGCCAAGCTCGATGCCGCAGTGGACCGCTACCATGTCTTTGGTCGTGTGACCCCGCAGCAGAAGCGCGAGCTCGTGCAGGCGCTCAAGCGCCGCGAGCACACCGTGGCCATGACGGGCGACGGCGTCAACGACGTGCTGGCGCTCAAGGAGGCCGACTGCTCCGTCGCCATGGCGGCCGGCTCCGATGCCGCGCGCAACGTGGCCGAGATTGTACTCGTCGACAACGACTTTGCCTCGATGCCCGCCGTGGTGGCCGAGGGCCGTCGCTCCATCAACAACCTGCAGCGTTCGGCCTCGCTGTTCCTGACCAAGACGCTGTTCTCGATGGGCCTGGCGGCGCTGTGTATCGCGCTGCCGCCGTACCCCTTCGAGCCCATCCAGATGACGCTCATCAACTTCTTCTGCATCGGCGCGCCGGGCTTTGTGCTGGGTTTGGAGCCCAACAATGCTCGCGTGAAAGGGTCGTTCCTGACGAACGTGCTCAAGCGGGCACTGCCGGCGTCGATTGCGGTCATTTTGGCCGCGGCGCTCGATATCTTTGTGGCGCGCGTGTTTGGCTTTAACCAGCTCACGCTGTCTACGATGTGCCTGCTTACGTCGTGCGCGGCGAGCGTCAGCCTGATCTGGCGTATATCGCAGCCGCTTACGCCCTTACGTGTGGTGCTCTTTGTGTTTGTAGTCGCCGGCATCTTGGTGGGCGTTATCGGATTCCCGGAGCTGCTGTCTATTGCCAACCTGACGATGGGTCAGATGGTTATCTTGGCTGTCATCGTGGTCTTTACCTGTTCGGTGTTCTTTAAGCTCGCCACGATGATGGATTCGCTCAAGCCGCGTTGTCGTCATGCCGCAACTGGTTTTGGCCGCGGTGTGCGCGTCCGCCTGGGTCGCGGTGGCGGCAAGGTGAGCTCGACGGGTTCGACGGCCGAGCGTTTTGCCAAGCGCTTCGCCGCCGACATGGCGCAGCGCCGCGAAGATCGCACCGTTCGCGAGGCCGAGGCCCGCGCACTCGAGGGCGTGGCCCAGGCCCAGCCCAAGAAAAAGAAGAGTATCGGAGCCAAGCGCTCTCGCGTGACCAAGTCCGCCCAAGGCATCAAAGTCTCGATGCCAAGCAAAAAGAAGAAGTAGCTACGCGCCCTGGCGATGTTGAATTGGTGCCTTGTTCCTGTGGGGCCGTGGCGATGTTATGCTCTAATCTCGATTGTTTGAATTGCTTCGAAAAGAGGATGCCGTGATCTGCCCGCATTGCCTTAAGACTATCGAGGACGGCGCCTCGTTCTGCCCCTACTGCAACGCCTATGTGGGTCCGGGCGACGGTTCCGAGCACACCGAGTTCGTGTTTTGTGAGGGCTGCGGTGCCCGTCTTTCCCCGCATGATCGTACGTGCCCCAAATGCGGACGCCCCGCTCCGGGCATCCTCTCCAAGGACGCGGCAGCATCCGACCTGGCAGCGGGCCGCACGGCGGGCTTTCCGCGCCTAACGCAAGAGCAGATCGATACCGAGGTGCCGCATGCGCCGGCCTCTGCCGCTGCGGTGCTTTCGGATGCTGCCGATCCTAACGAGACCTGCGTGCTGCCGGCTTTTGATAAGGATTTCGGTATCCCCAAGGTCGATATTCCCACGCCCGTTTCCCTGCATGACGATACTCAAAAACCCAAGTGCAAGGTGCACCCCGACGAGGACGCCTATCACAAGCATAAGCGTCATATTCCTAAGCCGCTCATTATCATCGCGGTCCTTGCCGTCATGTGCGGTGGTGCCTATTGGTTCGTGACGACCGATCCCATGGGTGTTATGCCTGGCTTCTATGATCAGTTTGGCCAAGCTGCACAAACCACCTTCCCCACGCGTCAAAAGGGCGAGGCGACTGAGGACGATACCAAGCAGGGCGATTCTGCCGAGGTGGTCCAGGAAGAAACCGTGCTCACCGATGATCAGCTCTATACTAGGCTCGACGGTCTGTATCAGACCATCGTGTCCTACGCTGACGAGGACCAGATCGGCGAGGTCATTGATTCCTTTAACAACGGCTATCTCCGAACGCCGCTGTCCACCCGTCAGGAGCTTTCGCAGAGTGCCTACGCCCTGCGCGACCAGATCAAAAAGACGCAAGTTGAGCTTAACAACCTGAAAGTACAGAACGATACGGTCTATGCGGACGACATCGCCCACTTAAAGCAGCTTGCCGAGTGGATGTATGAGCGCGTCGACGTAATCTGCCAGAGCTGGGATATCTCGCTGGCCATTCCCGATGGCGAGTCGATGAGTTCCCACCAAAGCGAGATCCTGGCGCCCATCGCGCAGAGCGGCAACAGCGCGCTGAACCAGTACGATGCCAATGTGGGTTCCTGGAAGCCGCGGCAGCGTTCCTAAAATTAGATCGCCATAGTCGGCATAACCTACGTGCGCAATTGATGTAAGCCCGTGCTTATTGCTACAATTCGTACAAATATGCTTTAAACGCACGAGGAAGGAACCACATGTTTGGGTTTAAGAAAGAGCTCTACACGCCCGAGTATCAGCTTGCCGGCGACGAGAGCGCCGTAATCGAGACGTCGAAGGGTACCATCAAGGTCAAGTTTGACGGCGAGGGCGCTCCCATTCATGTTGCGAACTTCTGCGAGCTTTCCACGATGGGCTTCTATGATGGCCTTAAGTTCCATCGCTATGTGCCCGGTTTTGTCATCCAGGGCGGCGACCCCAATACCCGCGACATGTCCGGCGCCGACGTCGCTGCCGGTCTTGAGGGCCCCGACGGCATGCCCGGTACCGGTGGCCCCGGCTACTGCATCAAGGGCGAGTTTGCCACCAATCCGCGCAACAGCCATGTCGATGGCGCCCTTGCCATGGCACGCTCCATGGACCCCGATTCCGCGGGTTCGCAGTTCTACTTCTGCCTGGGTGCCCAGCATAACCTCGATTCCGGTTACACCGTCTTTGGTACCACGGTCGAGGGTCTCGATGTGATTTCGCAGCTGCGTGCCGGCGACGAGATCGTCCATGTCGAGATCGTTCACGAGTAAAGGGGACTTCCTTGAATAGCCAGCTGATCCAACAGGGCCGCGCCGCTTACCGCGCGGGTGATTTTTCTGCTGCAGCCCAGATGTTTGGGGCGGCAAAGACTCCCGATGAGATTATGGGCGAGGCCGATCACCTTCGTGGCAACGCCTTGATGCACCTGGGCATGTATGCCGAGGCCGCCGAGGCCTATGCCGCCGCCCTCAACGACGGCACCTACGGCAAGCGCGGCGCGCTGCTCACCAACCGCGGCAAGGCGCTCGCCGCCGTGGGCGACTACACGACGGCCGCTCAGGCGTTCTCTGCTGCTACGCAGGATGCTTCCTATGCCACGCCGTTCAAGGCCTATCTGGGTCTAGGCAATGCGCTGTTCCAATCGGGTGACTATGCCAACGCGGGAACCGCCTTCCGTCAGGCCGCCATCGACGGCGCCAATCCGGCTCCTGCCGCCGCGCTCGGCGAGCTCGGTCGTTGCTTCATTAAGCTCGGCCGTCCGGCGGATGCCGTGGAGACCTACCGCACGGCTATCGACTTTGCCGGCCCCCGCGACGACACGCGTGCGCTTAACGCCGGCATGGGTCAGGCGCTTTCTGCCGCCGGCCGTCCCTCCGATGCGCTCGATGCCTTTAACGCCGCTACTGCCGATGGCATCTACCAGCTCACCTCCGAGCAGGCCGATGAGCTTGCCCGCGTGCACGATTCGCTTGCCGCGCTGTCTGCCCAGACGGCCATGGCCACGGCTCCGGCGCCCGCGATGGACGCTCCTGCCGTCGATCCTCTCGATCCTACGGGCGCGACCGGTCAGTTTATGCCCGATCCCTCGGACACCGGCTTCTTTACGCTGTCCGAGTCCGAGATGGTCCAGCAGGACCGTCAGGATCGTAAGCAGGCCAAGGTCCGTCGTCGCCATCGCCACACGGGTCTCAAAGTCTTCATCGTACTGCTTCTGCTCATTTTGATCGCCGCGGGCGGTCTGGGCTTTGCCTACACGCGCGGCTTTGGCTTCCCGTCTCAGGAGTCTGTCGTTACCGATCTGTTCCAGGCTGCCGGCGACGGTGACACCGCAAAGGCCGAGTCTTGCCTGGCCTCGAGCCTGTCCGAGGACGCTAAGTCGATGATCGTCTCCTCGATTCCGCAGGGTGCCACCGTGTCCGTCGAGGGCATGGATCAGTCCATGACCGAGACGACCGCCAAGGTTAAGGCGTCGCTGTCCAAGGGCGGCGAGCAGGAGTACACCGTCAAATTCGTGCGCTCCGACAACCATATCGGCTGGGCCGTTTCCTCGCTCGATATGGATTTCTCGGCTGCTGACAACCAGTAGTGACCTTATGGGATTTAGCTTTGCCCGGCGCTTCACCGCAAGTGAGGTGCCGGGCTTGCGCTAGTATGATGAGCTAGTAGTTTTCCAGCAATCATCCAACACATCAGGAGTTGCGTTGTTTTCTTTGATGGATATGTTCTTCGGTAGCTATGCGGGCGATCTTGCCATCGACCTCGGCACCGCAAATACGCTTGTTTCCGTGCGCGGCAAGGGCATCGTCATTCGCGAGCCCTCTGTTGTCGCCATCGACAAGAACGACGAGCGCATCCTTGCGGTCGGTATCGAGGCAAAGCGCATGCTCGGCCGTACGCCCGGCAACATCGTGGCCGTTCGTCCCCTGAAGGACGGCGTCATCGCCGACTTCGATGTTACCGAGGCCATGCTCCGCTACTTTATCGACAAGGCGTCCGAGAAGCGCTATCCGTGGACCCCGCGTCCGCGCGTTGTCGTCTGCGTTCCCTCCGGTGTCACGTCGGTCGAGAAGCGTGCCGTCTTTGAGGCCACGATCCAGGCCGGCGCCCGCCAGGCCTATCTAATCGAAGAGCCCATGGCCGCCGCTATCGGCGCCGACCTGCCTGTCGAGGAACCCACCGGCTCCATGGTCATCGACATCGGTGGCGGTACCACCGAGGTCGCCGTTATCGCCATGGGTGGCATCGTCGTCTCGCAGTCCATCCGTATTGCCGGCGACGAGTTCGATCAGGCCATCCTCACGCACGTTCGCGATGCCTACAACTTGGCCATCGGCGAGCGTACGGCAGAGGACATCAAGATCAAGGTCGGCTCCGCCGTGCCGCTCAAGGACGAGCTCGACGTCGAGGTCAACGGCCGCGACGTGATCACCGGTCTGCCTAAGACCGTGCGCATCGAGAGCGAGGAGATTCGTCGCGCGCTCAACAAGCCGCTCGACGAGATGGCCAAGGCCGTCAAGGACGCACTCGACGCTACGCCTCCCGATCTTGCCTCGGACCTTATGTACTACGGCATTTTGCTGACTGGTGGCGGCGCGCTGCTGCGCGGTCTCGACGTGCGCTTGCGCGATGAGACCGGCGTTTCGGTCAACGTCAGTCCTACGGCGCTCGATAACGTTGTTAACGGCTGCGCCCGCGTGCTCGAGGCCAATGCGTTTGATGGCGGCTTCGTCCAGACCAATGCTTAATTTCCAAAAGGTGGATTCCATTTGGCACGATCTTCGGGTTTCTCCACAAATCTGAATACCAAGCGACAATCAACGGGTATGCGCCCGTTGATTGTTTTCAGCCTGATTTCGGTGTTGCTGCTCACGTTTTACATCCGCGAGGGCGAGGCAGGACCGATTCATGCCGTGCGTTCGGGCGTAACGACGATTACCTCGCCGGTGCGCTTTGTGGGCTCGGCCGTGGCGACTCCCTTCAATGCGATCGGCAACGTGTTCTCTAACCTTACGGCGTCGCAGGACACGCTTGACGAGCTTAAGAAGCAAAACGAGGAGCTGACCTCTAAGGTTGCTGAGCTCTCCGAGGCTCAAAAGACCGCTGAGCGTCTGGAGGGGCTGGTCGGCCTGCAGTCGACCTACAACCTCAAATCGACCGCTGCTCGTATTGTCGGTGCCTCCGGCGATGCCTGGACCTCGACCGTTACCATCGACAAGGGCTCTGCCGACGGGCTTACCATCAACATGCCTGTGACGAGTTCGGCCGGTGTTATCGGACAGATCATCGAGGTTTCGGCCAAAACGTCGACCGTGCGCCTGATTGGCGACGAGAACTCCGGCGTGTCCGCTATGGTGCAGGACACGCGCGCCCAGGGCATGTTGCAGGGTCAGGCTGACGGCACGCTGCGTCTTGAGTACGTGAGCGTCGACTCCGATGTTAAGGTTGGAGACATCATCGTGACCTCGGGTATCGGTGGTGTGTTCCCCAAGGGTTTACCGCTCGGCACCGTCTCGTCGGTTGAGAAATCGGCAAACGACGTGTACTACACCATTGTGGTGCGCGCTCAGACCACGGCCGAGAACAACGAGGAAGTGCTGGTCATTACCTCGCTGACCGACGAACAGTCGGCCTCGGATGAGGACGTGAGCACGGCCAACAGCACGCCGCAGGGAACGTCGCGCGATGCTGCGACCAAGACGAAGGACGAGAGTTCGGATGACGGTTCCGACACGTCCGAGACGACCGATTCTGGCTCGAGCGAATAGGGGGCATGTCCATGGATCTACACGAGCAGGGGATGAGCTCCCGCACGTTTGTAATCGCCGCCATCGTGTGCGTGCTGCTGCAGGCAGGCCTGGCACCGCAGATCTCCATTGCGGGCGGTCGCGTCAACTTCATGATTATCCTGGTGTGCCTAAGCGTGTTCTCGGGCGACCCGACCCGTGCCGTCGTGTGCGGTTTTTGCAGCGGCTTGTTTTATGACCTGTCCGCTGCCGTGCCGGTGGGCGTTATGTCGCTCCTGCTGACAGTGGGCAGCTTTGCCCTGGTGCACAGCGCCGTCGGTCAGACGGGCGGTACCCCGAGTGCGCGCGGCGTCACTGTGGGCGCCTTCGCGCTCGTCATTAATGTGATTTACAGCATCATCTTGCTGTTTATGGGTTTGGAGACGAGCTTTGTCGTGGCGATCTTCGGCCATGCGCTGCCGTCCTCGATCCTGACGGGTCTGGTTGCCATTCCGTTTTTAATGTCTGGCGTCGTGCCGCAGTCCGGCTATGGATTCTCCGCACGCGGCGGACGCCAGGCAGGTATGCGCTTTAAGCCCAAGACCCGCAAGCTCAAATAGGGGAGGCCCGTAGATGTCTTCCCAGATGACGGTTATTATCGCCGGTATCGTGCTGGTTGTGGCCATCGTGGTCGCGCTGGTCATCATGCGTCGTGGCGATTCCCGTTTTACCTACGATACGCAGCATGGAACGGCCCCGCGCGCCACCGAGGGCGAGGGCAATACTGCGGCGACCGCCTTTAAGGGCCGCTTTTCCATCCTCACCACGGGTGTGGGCGCGATGTTTGCGGCGCTTGTCGTCAAGCTGTGGGGCATGCAGATGGTCTCGTCGGACTATTACGAGAAGCAGGCTAATAGCAATCAGACTCGCACCGTTACCACTCCCGCTGTGCGCGGCCGCATCCTCGACCGCAATGGCGTGGCGCTTGTCCAGAACCGTCCCTCACTTGCTGTCGTGGCCTACCGCGACCTTGCCGAGGATGAGGTTCTGGTTCGCCATCTTGCCAACGTGCTTGGAATGCCTTACGTGGCGGTCCTTCGCAATATTCAGGACAATACAGAGGGCGCTCAGAGCCTGCATACCATCGCGACGGACGTTCGTCGCTCCACGGTTGCCTATATTCAGGAGCATGCCGGCGAGTTCCCGGGCGTCAAGATTGCCGAGCGTACTGAGCGTCAGTATCCATATGGCGAGACGGCATGCCATATCTTGGGCTATACCGGCACCATTACCTCCGAGCAGCTCGAGGCCCAGAATAAGAAAACCTCTGGCGATGATGATGCCTCTGCTGGCAAGATTACGTACCAGTCGGGCGATATCGTGGGCCAGGCGGGCGTTGAGAGCTACTACGAAAACCTGCTGCAGGGCATTCGTGGCGAGCAGACCGTCAAGGTCGATGCCTCGGGCAATGTGACCGGTCAGGCCGGCGCCGTTCCCGCGAAGGCCGGCTCCGACATTAAGCTCACGCTCGACCTTAAGATCCAACAGGCCTGTGAGACGGCGCTGGCGAGCGCTATCGAGCTTGCCAAGACCACTGGCTACAGCAATGCCGGCAACGGCGCTGTGGTGTGTCTCGATCCCAACAATGGCGAGATCCTGGGCATGGCAAGCGAGCCCAAGTTCGATCCGTCCGTCTTTATCGGCGGCGTCTCAAATGACGTGTGGACCGAGCTCAATGATGACAAGGGTTCACACCCGCTGATCAACCGCGCCATTAGCGGACAGTACATGTCGGCCTCGACCATCAAGCCGCTCTCGGCACTGGCCGGTCTTGAGTTTGGAACCTACACTTCAACGCAGACAACCAACTGCACGGGCTATTGGACGGGCCTGGGCAAGGCTTGGGGCAAGCGCTGCTGGCTGACTTCTGGCCACGGCACCATGACGTTGCAGTCGGGTATCGCCAACTCGTGCGACCCCGTCTTCTACGACATGGGCAAGGCGTTCTTCTATGACGAGCAACATCCCGAGGGCCTGCAGGATGTCTTTCGTCGCTGGGGCCTAGGCAAGACTTGCGGTATCGATCTGCCGAGTGAAGGCGCGGGCCGTATTCCCGATGCCGAGTGGAAAGAGTCGTACTTCACCGACGCTTCTGCCGAGGACCGCAAGTGGAATGCCGGCGATATGACCAACATTGCTATCGGCCAGGGCGACATCCTGGTGACGCCCCTGCAGATGGCGTGTGCCTATATGGGTCTTGCCAACGGCGGCAAACAGTACGTGCCTCACGTGTTTTTGTCTGCCGTGTCGCGCGATGGCGACGGCGATGCCTATAAGTACAACGGCAAGGGCAAGAAGAAGCGTCTGGAGGCCAAGATCAACAGCGATTCGGATTTGGCTCTTGTTCGCAACGGCATGCACGACGTGATTTACACGGCATCGACGTCCCTGGCGGCGCACTTTGGCACCCTGACGCCGCAGGTATACGGCAAGTCGGGCACGGGCGAGAAGAGCGGCGAGGACGAATACGCTTGGTTCTGCGCCTATGCACCGGCCGATGACCCCAAGTATGTCATCGCTACTGTCCTGGAGCAGGGCGGCGGCGGCTCAGATACCGCGATGCATGTCGTGCGCGACGTGCTCGGTGTGATTTATGACGAGCCCGATACCTCTTCGGCCTCGGGCGATTCTTCGGTTCGATAGGAGGTTGCGATGGATTTTTCTCCGGCGGATCTGTTCCGTTCAACCAAGACCGGCTCTCGCAGCAGCCTGGACCGTGTCAACAAGCAACTTTCGGCCTCGCGTGGCACGTTTCGCCAAAAAGTGCATATCGGTGTGCTCGTGGCTACTGTGGCGCTCGTCGCCTACGGTGCCATCATTATCTGGTCGGCTTCGCAGTTTAAGGCCGATGCTTCGTTCTCGCGCCATCTGCTGGGAATTGGCATCGGCACGGTGCTGGCGGTGCTGGTCTGGCGAACCGACCTGCGCGGTATTTCCAATTTCTCGACGGCGTTGCTCGTCATCGACCTGATCGTGATTTTCTCGCCCAAGATTCCGGGTCTGTCCTATACGGGCGGTCTGGGCATGACGGGCTGGATCAAGATTCCCGGTATCGGCTTGACGTTCCAGCCGGTTGAGCTTGCCAAGCTCATCACCATCTTCTTTATTGCTACGCTTGGCTCGCAGTATAACGGTCGCATCGATACCGTTCGCGACTACGTCAAGCTCTGCGGCATGCTGTCCATTCCGTTTTTGGCCGTTGTTGCCATGGGCGACCTGGGCTCGGGCCTGGTCGTGCTGGTTTCGGGCGCCATCGTCATTTGTATGAGCGGTGCACGCCGCGAATGGGTGCTGTCGACCTTGGCCCTGCTCGTGGGCCTGGTGGCCCTCGTCCTGGCACTCGATTCGGTCTTTGATTCGTTGCTCGGCCACGATGTGCTCATCAAGCAGTATCAGATGAACCGTCTGACGGTCTTTATCGACCCCGATAATGCCGATTCGGACGATGCCTACAACCTGCAGCAGTCGCTTATCGCCGTTGGCTCGGGTGGCTTCTTTGGTAAGGGTTTGGGCCATGCGACGCAGTCGGCCGGCGGCTTTCTGCCTGAGTTCCACACCGACTTCGTCTTCGCCTTCCTGTCCGAGACCTTTGGCTTTTGCGGTTCCTTTATGCTCCTGTGCCTCTACGTGCTGTTGATCTTTTCGACGATTCGCGTCGCCTTTAAGTGCGAGTCCCCGTTTTTGCGTCTTTCGTGTGTGGGCATCGTTGGCATGTGGGCGTTCCAGACCTTCGAAAATATCGGCATGTGCATCGGCATGATGCCGATTACCGGTATTCCGCTACCGTTTATTAGCTTCGGTTCGTCTTCGATGATGATTCAGCTGCTGACGGTGGGTATCGTACAATCCATATGGCGGCATCGTTCGGGCGCCGCGTAACCGCTGGAGGGGTTTGCTATGAAAATTCCCGTAGATAAGCTGACCCGCGCTTTTAAGATGGGCGCGTCCGTTAAGAAGGATTCCGATACGCCGGTGCGCGTCTCGGTCTATCTGGATTCGTCCGCCTCGCGCTTTCTGGCCGAGACGGTGCGTGATGCCTTTGTGCCGCAGACGACCTCGGGCATTGTGCGCGTCGAGCGTCTGGGGGAGGAGCGAATTGCTCCAAAGACCGATACCGATGTGGTATTGGTGCTCTCGTGCGGTTCCGACCGCTTGGAGAGTGCCGTGCAGGAGCTCGTGATCGCCGGCGCGCCCGTGTGCGTGCTTGCCGAGTCTGCTGTGGAGGTGCCGTTTATCGAGGAGTCCACGCCTATGCTCGGCGCGGTAGCGGCAACCGATAAGACGTATCTGCTCGAGACGCTTGCCCGCTGGATTCTCGATCGCACCGAAAAGGAAACGGCTTTTGCGGCGAACTTTGCCTTCATGCGCATCGCGGCGGCCAATCGTATCATCACCTCGTGCGCGCTCACCAATATGGCGACCGGTGCGCTGGTGTTTTTGCCGGGCGCCGATTATCCCGTTATGGCGCTGGCGCAGGTGGGCATGCTCTTTGAGCTCGCTGCCGTCTTTGGGCGCGGCATTAAGCCCGAGCGCGGCTACGAGGTCGCAGGCGTGCTTGCCGGCGGTCTTGTGATCCGTGCGGTCACCCGTGCGCTCGTCAAGCAGACGCCGCATATTGGGTTTGCCGTCAAGGCGCTCACTGCTGCCGCGGGCACCTATGGCATGGGCCGTGCGCTCGTTTCGCTCTACGAGCGCGATGTCGACTACAGCCGTGCCAACGAGGTGGTCACCGCCACGTTCTCCCGTGTTCGCGATCTGGTGACCACGGTCGCTGGCGCTACCCGTCCTATGGCGTCCTACGAGGACGCATCCGATCTCGCTGCTTAGGGGTTTTCCGTTGCGCGTTCCGTATCAAGACTGTTTTCATTTAATTGAGCCGCTGCTCGCCAAGGTCGAGAAGCCGAGCCGCTATATCGATCACGAGTGGGGCACGCTTTCCAAGGCCGATGCCGATTACCGTTGCTGCCTGATCTACCCGGATGTGTACGAGGTTGGTTTGCCCAACCAGGGCATCGCCATCCTCTACAACATCCTTAACCAGGCCGAGGGCATCTCCTGCGAGCGTGGCTATGTGCCGTGGCCCGATATGGGTGACGCCATGCGCGAGGCGGGTATTCCGCTGCTGTCGCTCGAAGGTGCTGCCCCCGTCGCTTCGTTTGATATCGTCGGTCTGCATGTGCCGCACGAGATGGCGGTGACGAACTTCCTCGAGGCTCTCGACCTCGCTGGCATTCCGCTGTTAGCGGCCGACCGAGGCGAAGACGACCCCATCATCATCGCCGGCGGTCCCTCGGTGTACAACCCCGAGCCGTACGCGGCCTTCTTCGATGCCATCCTCATCGGCGAGGGTGAGGAATCGCTGCTCGAGACCTGCCAGCTGCATCGTCGCCTGCGCGACGAAGGAGTTCCGAGCGCGCAGATTGTCGAGCAGCTTGCATCCATTGCCGGCAACTACGTGCCGTCGCTCTATGAGGTTCGTCACGACGAGCCCTGCTCGCCGCATGGCTACACCGTGCCGCGCGAGGGTAAGGATGCGCCGACCGTGGTCTACAAGCGCGTCGTCGAGGATTTCGGCGCCACGAATCCGCTGTCGCAGTCATGCGTGCCCTATGCGCAGCTGGTTCACGACCGCCTGTCTATCGAGATTCTGCGCGGCTGCGCTCGCGGCTGTCGTTTTTGCCAGGCCGGCATGACGTATCGCCCGGTGCGCGAGCGCTCGGCCGACCAGATCGTCTCGTCGGTGATTCAGGGTCTGGAAAAGACCGGCTATGACGAGGTGTCGCTGACCTCGCTCTCCACGACCGACCACTCCTGCATTCGTGACGTGCTCGGCAGGCTCAACCATCGCCTGGAGGATACGGGTATTCGCGTGTCTATTCCGTCGCAGCGCTTGGATTCGTTTGGCGTTGATATGGCCGAGTCGGTCGCCGGCGAAAAGAAGGGCGGCCTGACGTTCGCGCCCGAGGCCGGCAGCCAGCGCATGCGCGACATCATTAACAAGAACGTGACCGAGGAGGACTTGGACCGTGCGGCCAAGGCGGCCTTCGAGGCCGGCTGGAACCGCATGAAGCTCTACTTTATGATGGGCCTTCCCGGCGAGCGCGACGAGGACATTGTGGCCATCGCCAATCTGGCCGATCACGTGCTGGAGCTCGGTCGTTCCGTGGTGCCCAAGGCTCGTCGCGGCTCGATCTCGGTGTCCATCTCGGTTTCGGTGTTTATCCCCAAGGCTGCCACGCCGTTCCAGTGGTGCCCGCAGCTCGACTACGACGACGTCAAGCGTCGCCAGAAGCTGCTTATCACGAGCGTTCGCAACCGAGCCGTCCGCGTGCATTACCACGATGCCGAGACCTCGCTCATCGAGGCCGCGCTGTCCCGCGCCGGGCGTGACATGACGCCCGTCATCATCGATGCTTGGCGCGCGGGCTCTCGCTTTGACGCCTGGGTAGAGCATTTCTCGCTCGATAACTGGAAGGAGGCTGCTGCCAAAAACGGCATCGACCTCAATGAGCTCGTGCACCTGCCCTACGAGTTGGACTGGCGCCTGCCGTGGGAGCATGTGAGTCCCGGCTGCACGCGTGGCTTCCTCGAGCGCGAGTACCGTCGCTCGCTCGAGGGTGTCACGACTCCCGATTGCACCCGCACGTCGTGCACCGGCTGCGGAATCTGCCCCACGCTCCACGCCAAGAATGTATTGATGGGTGATCGCGCATGAGTGAGCGCCTGACCGACAACCCCACGCTCTTTAGGCTTCGTGTTCGCTATGGCAAGCGCGATCGCCTTAAGTACCTGGGCCATCTCGAAGTAATCCATACCATTGAGCGCATCGTGCGCCGTGCGGGACTTCCCTATGCCGTCACGCAGGGTTTCTCTCCTCACATGCGCGTGGGCTTCTCTTCGGCGCTACCGGTGGGTACGTCGTCGACCTGCGAGTGGTATGACCTGTTTATGACCGAGTTCGTGGCGCTCGACGAGGCGTTTGGGCGCCTGGCTGCGGCCTCTCCGGCCGATCTGGCACCCATCGAGGCGGCGTACATCGACGTGCGCACGCCGGCGTTGACGGCGCAGCTCACGCGCTTGTCGTATCGCATTGATTTGCACTTGGATCCCGAGGCGCCCGTAAGCGCCGACGAGGTGCGTCGTGCGATCGACACGCTGCGCGCGGACCATGGCATCGACTACGCGCGCGGAAAAAAGAGCAAGCGCTTGGATTTGGATCACACGCTCGTGGGCTATGAGTTCACGGCGGGGGAGCGCCCGGACCATTTGGTGCTCATGCTCGACACCCATGCCGATAACGAGGGCTCCATGCGTCCGGAAATATTGCTTTCTGCAGCTGATGTTTTGTTGCAGGGCTTGACCCCGGGGGTGGATGCACCTATTGTTTCCACCGGTATGCAAGACCTCGTGACCATCTGCTCCTACGATGTCGAGCGTCAGAATCAAGCATGCGAGGACGACGAGGGCCGACTCGTCAGCCCCATACCTGTGCGAACTTGTGGATTTGCTCCACATACTCGTTGACGGGGGTATTTTCGCCTGCTACTATATTCGGCTGTTGCACTAACTGATGCATGAAGGGCAAGTAAACATGTACGCAATCGTTAACACGGGCGGCAAGCAGTACAAGGTCGCCACCGACGATGTCATCACCGTCGAGAAGATCGAGGGCAATGAGGGCGACAAGGTCACCCTGCCGGTTATCTTCCTCAACGACGGTAAGAAGATCGTCACCGATCCCGACAAGCTGGCCAAGGCCAAGGTTACCGCTCAGATCGTTGAGCAGTTCAAGGGCGAGAAGCAGCTGGTTTTCAAGTTCCACAAGCGCAAGCGCTATCGTCGTCTGAAGGGTCACCGTCAGCAGCTCACTAAGCTGAAGATCGTGAAGGTCCAGGCTACGTCCCGCGCCAAGAAGGCTGTCAAGGCAGAGGCCGAGGCTGTTGCCGAGGCTACCGTCGCCGAGTAAATTACACTCGTAACGAAAGAGTAGGTATACACAATGGCACACAAAAAAGGACTCGGTTCCTCCCGTAATGGCCGTGACTCCCGCGGTCAGCGCCTTGGCACGAAGCGCTATGCCGGCCAGACGGTAACCACGGGCACGATTCTCGTCCGTCAGCACGGCACGCACATCCACCCGGGTGAGAACGTTGGCCGTGGCAAGGACGACACGCTGTTCGCGCTGGTCGACGGTACCGTTGAGTTCCACAAGGGTATCAAGCACAGGGTCAGCGTACGCCCGCTCGCGAACGCGTAATTCACCCTTCATAGAGCACATATGTGGGAGGCACTTGAGTTTTAGGATTCAAGGGTCTCCCTCTTTTTGTAGGAGGCGATTCTGTTGTCACAGTTCACCGATATCAGCCGCATTAACGTGTGCGGCGGCGACGGCGGAGCCGGATGCATGTCGTTTAGGCGCGAGGCATTTGTCCCCAAGGGCGGCCCCGATGGCGGCGACGGCGGTCGTGGCGGCAATGTCGTCATCCAGGCCGATGCTCAGCTGTCTTCGTTGATCGATTACCGCTTTAAGCATCACTTCCGCGCCGAACGCGGCACGCACGGGCAGGGTGCCCGTCGTAACGGTAAGAGCGGCGAGGACCTGATTCTCAAGGTCCCCATGGGTACCGTGGTGCGCGAGCTCGACCCCGAGACGCAGACCCCGATGTTCGAGATTGCCGACCTGGTACACGATGGCGAGCGCGTCGTTGTGGCGCCCGGCGGTGCCGGTGGCCTGGGCAACACGCACTTTGTGACGTCGGTGCGCCGCGCGCCCGCGTTCGCTCAGCTGGGCGAACCGGCCGAGGAGCACTGGATCGAGCTCGAGATGAAGCTTATGGCCGATGCTGCGCTCGTGGGCTTCCCCTCGGTGGGCAAGTCCTCGCTCATCGCGCGCATGAGTGCCGCCCGTCCCAAGATCGCCGACTATCCGTTTACAACGCTCGTGCCGAACCTCGGCATGGTGCGTGCCGGTGAGTATTCTTACGTCGTTGCCGACGTTCCCGGTCTTATCGAGGGCGCGAGCGAGGGCAAGGGCCTGGGCCACCAGTTCCTGCGCCACATCGAGCGTACGGCGCTCATCATGCATGTCGTCGACATGACGGGCGGTTTTGAGGATCGCGACCCGGTTGAGGATTACCGCATCATCAACCGTGAGCTCGAGCAGTATGGCGCCGAGCTTTCGGAGCGTCCGCAGATCGTCGTCGCCAACAAGTGCGACGCGCCGGGCACGGCCGACAAGATTGCCGATCTCAAGCGCGCCGCGCTCGACGACGGACATATGTTCTTTGCCGTGTCCGCCGTGACGGGCGCCGGCCTCAACACGCTGATGCTTGCCGTGGGCGAGCAGGTGGCTAAGCTGCGCGCCGAGTTGGCGGTTTCCGATGAGCCGGTCGATCTGCGCGACGAGGAGTGGGAGCGCCGCCGTCTGCAGCGCGAGAAGCGGTTCCGCATTGTCCAGGAAGAGCCCGGTGCCTTCCGTGTGGTTGGTCGCGCGATCGAGCGCATGGTCATCCAGACCGACTGGGAAAACGAGGAAGCTGTCATCTACCTGCAGCATAAGTTTGCGCGTATGGGTGTTGACGACGCGCTCGAGAAGGCCGGTTGCCGTGCGGGCGACGAGGTCCGCATTTGCCAGCGCGCCTTTGACTTTGAGGGCGCTGAGGACTTCTCGGAGTACGAGGAGCTCGAGGACGCTGGCGAGGACGTTGCCGTTGGGGCCATTGACGTGGCCGATGCTGCGGATGAGGGCGTCGAGGTTGTCGATGCGGCGGATGTCGCGGACGATGCCGAGACCTCGGAGGGCGAGTAAGCCATGTCGCTGCGCGGTGGAATCGGTTTGCCCGAGCTGCCCATAAAAGAGGGCAAAGAGTTTCGGCTTGGCATTATGGGCGGCACATTCGACCCGATTCATTACGGGCACCTAGTGACTGCCGAGCAGGCGCGCGAGTCGCTCGACTTGGACGCTGTGCTCTTTATGCCGGCGGGCTCTCCCGCCTTTAAGCTTGACAAGCCGGTGACGCCTGCCGAGGACCGTTATGCCATGACGGTCCTCGCCACCGCCGCGAACCCGGCCTTTTTGGCGAGCCGGTTCGAGATTGACCGTCCGGGCGTAACCTATACGGCCGATACGCTTCATGCCCTTCGCGACTTTTACCCGCCGCTGGTAAAGCTCTACTTTATTACGGGCGCCGACGCGATTATCGATATTGTGACCTGGCATGATGCCGAACGAATCGCTGAGCTTGCTACCTTTATTGCGGCGACACGACCGGGCTTTGATATCGATACGGCGCGTGCCCGAATCAAAGAGTCGGGGCTGCCGTTCGACGTGCGCTATATTCAGATTCCGGCGCTGGCGATCAGCTCGACGAACATTCGTAAGCGAGTTGCCCGCGGCATGAGCGTGCGCTATCTTACGAGCGAGTCCGTGCTCGGCTACATTCGCAAACGCAGGCTATATGCCGATTTGGGCCAAGAAGATTTTGAGTGATGGGGGTCTACGTTGTCGGTAGAGGATCAGTTTGAGGGCGATGAGCGCGCGCTGCTCAAGCGCATTCAAGAGCTGCTCGATGTTCGCATGAAGAATAAGCGCAAGCGCTATGTGCATTCGCTGGGTGTTGCCGAGACCGCACTTCATCTGGCCGAGGTCTACGGCGTTGACCGCTTTGATGCCGCTGCCGCCGGCCTGATCCATGACTGGGACAAAGTGCTCTCCGACGACGAGCTGGTCACGCGCGCTCTGCATTACGGCATTAAGATTGCCGGCTCTCCTTCCGCCGCGACGCCGCTTTTGCATGGCCCGGTTGCCGCCTATGAGCTTCCGCAGCTTTTCCCCGAGTTGTCGCCGGCCGTTTTCCAGGCTGTCGACCGTCACACCGTGGGTGCCTGCGACATGACGCCGCTCGATATGGTGGTCTTTGTGGCCGATGCCATCGAGCCCAACCGCCACGGCGACTATGCGAATGCCCTGCGCGAGATGGTGGGGGAGTCGACGCTCGATGAGTTGTTCTTCTCCTGTTTTGCGCAGGGTCTGGTCTATGTGATCCAGTCCGGGCGCTATCTTTATCCCACGGCTATTACGATTTACAACCATTACGCCCAGCTACGCTAGCTCGGGCTGTCTAGAAAGAGGTATTCCATGGCCAACGAGACCATGACCGACGAGCAGATTCTTGAACGTGTGGAGCACAAGAGCTTCGCCGCTACGTCCGACCGCACTGCCGCCTCGCTGTCCGCGAGCGGTGTCGCCGCCGAGGATGTCGCCCGCGCCGCCGCGCAGGCCGCCTACGACAAGAAGGGCGAGGACGTTCAGGTGCTCGACCTGACCGAGCTTTCCGATGTGTGCGACTACTTTGTGCTTGCCACCGGTGCCAACAACCGCCAGGTCGATTCAATTGTCGACGAGATCGAGGAGAAGGTCGCCGAGGCTTGCGGCGAGCATCCGTTTTCCATCGAGGGCCGTGAGCAGAAGACCTGGATGCTCATGGACTACGGTTCGGTTGTCGTCCACGTCTTCACTCCCGAAGCCCGCGACTTCTATCGTCTCGAGAAGCTCTGGGGTGACGCTCCCCAGCTTCCCCTCGACCTCCTCTAGGAGCTCATTTGAGACGGGGTTTTAGCTATCCTCACGCATATCGCCGGGCAGTTGCGGTTTTCCGTAACTGCCCGGCTTTCTTTTTGCCCAAAGGCGGTTAATCATCGAAGCGGGATTGGCGGCCGAAGGATAGGGCGGTGTCGCCGAACTTGTCTCGGACGGCGTCGATAGCGACGGATAGGTCGCGACGGTCGCTCGATTGGGCTCCGCGGTCGTCGACTTCGCAGAACAGGTCGGTTTGGATGCCGCCTTGGTGGTCGAAGTCGCTCATGCCGATGCCCGCTAAGCGAACATGCATGCCTTCCTGCCAGATGTTGTCGAGCAGTTCGAGTGCAACCGCCACGAAGATGTTCTCATCGTCGGTCGGATGAGGCAGCCGGCGCTGTGCCGTACGCCCGCTGCCATACGAATACTTAAGCTTGAGCGTCACCGTGGCGCCTGTTAGTCCCTGACGGCGCAGACGGCGTCCCACTGACTCTCCCAACAGCGCAATCGCCGCCTCAATATCCCCACGCTCAGTCAAATCTTCAGCAAAGGTGCGTTCATTGCTGACCGACTTGACCTCGCGCTCTTCGTCGAGGCTCGTGACTTCAGAGATTTCGAGTCCCAGCGCTCGCTGGCGCATGCGCTCGCCGTTCACGCCAAAAATGGCAGCCAGTGTGGACTCAGGCGCGCGCGAAAGCTCTCCGAGTGTGTAGATGCGCATGCGGCGCAGCCGCTCCTCGGCCGAGCGCCCGATGCCGCTCATGGCAGATACCGGCAGCGCGGCCAAAAAGCGTTGTTCCGTCCCGGGGCGCACGATGGTCAGCCCAAACGGCTTATCCCGCTCGCTTGCGATCTTTGCGACCGTCTTGTTGCAGCCCACGCCAATGGAGCACGTCACTCCCAGCGCTGCCACGCGATCGCTTATACGCCGCGCAACCAGCAGCGGGTCTTCGGGCGCAAAGCGACCCGGTGTGATATCGATGAAGGCTTCGTCGATGGATACGCGCTCAACGCGCGGGGTCTCGTCGGCGAGAATCGCCATGACCTGCGCGCTCACCTCGCGGTAGCGATCAAAGTGCCCGTGCGTCCAAATGGCTTGCGGGCACAAGCGCCGCGCCTCGGCCGAGGCCATGGCAGAGTGCACGCCAAAGCGACGTGCCTCATACGAACACGTGGACACGACGCCACGCGAATCGGCGTCTCCGCCCACGATGAGCGGCTTTCCGCGCCATTCGGGATGATCGAGCATCTCCACACTCGCAAAAAACGCATCGAGGTCCATGAGGCCCACCGCCGGACCCGTCCAGGGAGGCGGCGTGAAGCCCATGGCATCCTCATAACCGTATGTATGTTCGCGTCTTTCCATGTCATGAGTATACCGCGCAGCTCATGTGGGGTGCGTGTATGTGCTTGCAAATCCCGAATTCTTGTCTAAGATATGGATTTGCCCTCGACTACACCGAAGAAGTTGGTCTCACGGACTTCACCTGCCCGCGTCGATGGCGTATTATGTTCAACTGTTTGTTTGTAGTTGCAGCCTAAAGCTGCTTGGTTGGAGGAGTTTCCTTTGGCAGTCAAGATTCGCCTTGCTCGTCACGGCGCTAAGAAGCGTCCGTACTACCGTGTCGTCGTCGCCGATTCCCGCGCCCCGCGTGACGGTCGTATCATCGAGGAGGTTGGCCGCTACAACCCGATGACCGCCCCCAAGACCATCAACCTCGACCTCGAGAAGATCGCCGACTGGCAGTCCAAGGGCGCTCAGCTCACCGATGCCGTCGCCGCTCTGGTCAAGGCCGCCAACGAGGGCGAGAAGACCGAGACCGTCGTCAAGAAGTCCAAGAAGCAGCTCGCCAAAGAGGCCGAGGCCGCTAAGGCTGCCGCTGAGGCCGCTGAGGGCGCCGAGGAGTAAATCGTGCCTGAGGTTGACGCTGCACAGCTCGAGGGTGAGGCAATGCTCTCAGATCGCATCGCCGATCTCGTCGAATATCTCGTTGTTCAGATCGTCGACGACCCGGATTCCGTGAGCCTTGAGGTCATCGATGGTGACGACGCCTCTACGATTGAGGTTTCGGTCGCCGAAGATGACGTCGCTAAGGTCATCGGCCGTCGTGGCCGTACCATCAAGGCCATTCGCACGCTCGCCCGTGCACTGGCCGCTCGCCTCGGCACTGCTGTCGAGGTAGAGGTTCTGGGCTAGGACCTTGAGGTCCCAGTACAAAAACATCGCCCGTGTGGTCAAGCCGCACGGAAGGAAGGGGGAGGTCCTCGCGCAGCCGCTGCGGGGGCTTCCTTCTGTATTAGGGCCTGGTATGCGCGTCGCCCTGACGCCGCCGGCGCTCAAGCGCGACCGCTTTTGCACGGTCGTGTCCGTCACCGATACGGGCGATGGCGATCTGGTCTCGTTTGAGGGCATTGACGACTTGACGGCCGCCGAGGGCATCACGGGATGCTACGTGCTGGCAAACCGTGACGACTTTGAGCTCGATTCGCTCGACGCTGCCTATACCGACCTGATGGGTCGCGAGGTGGTCGACGAGCGCTTCGGTTTGCTCGGCACGATCGTCGAGATCATGTCGACGCCCGCTAACGATGTTTGGGTTGTCGAGGGCGATCGGTACGGCGAGGTACTGATTCCCGCGATCGAGCAGGTTGTGCTCGATCTTCCCGACAAAGGAACAATTTCCGTCCACGTGATGGACGGCCTGATCGATATGGACAAGTAGGGAGGACAACATGCTGATCGAGACCCTTTCGGTCTTTCCCGAGATGTTTGAGCCCGTTATGTCCACATCGATTTTGGGCCGCGCCCGCAAGGCCGGCCTTTTTGATTTTAAGGCGTATAACCTGCGCGACTGGACGCACGACCGCCATCGTACCGTCGATGACGAGCCGTACGGCGGCGGGCAGGGCATGCTCATGAAGGTCGAGCCTATCGCAGAGGCCATCGAGGCCATTAGCGCAGAGGGTCCCAGGCCCACTGTGGTGTTCTTTACCCCCTGTGGCGAGCCTTTTACGCAGCATGTGGCCGAGCGCCTGCTCAAAAGCGAGCGCCTGCTGTTTGTGTGCAGTCGCTACGAAGGCGTCGACGAGCGCGCGTATGCGTATGCCGACGAGCGTCTGTCGATCGGCGACTATGTGCTTACGGGTGGCGAACTTCCTGCTATGGTCGTTGCCGATGCCGTCGTACGCCTCATTCCCGGCGCCCTTGGTGACGAAATGAGCAACGTCGATGAGTCGTTCTCGACTGCCGAGGACGGTGGCCTGCTCGAGTACGCGCAGTACACCCGTCCCGCCGTGTTCAACGGCGAGGGCGTGCCGCCGGTGCTCGTGAGCGGCGACCATGCCAAGGTTGACGCCTGGCGCCGCAAGAATGCCATCGAGCGCACCTGCCGTTGGCGTCCCGACCTGATTGAGACGGCGCGACTTACGCCCGAGGAGCGCGCATACGCGCAGGAGTTCCTGGACGCGTCGTATTCGCAGAGCGAGGAGTGAGAATGGTTCCATCGCAGCATTCTGTGTTAAAGGGTGCGTTTGAGTGGATCGTGGTCGTCGCGATCGCACTGGTCGCTACCTTCTTGATTCGCTCGTTTGTGGTCGAGCCCTTTGTGGTGCCCACCGGCTCCATGGAGTCCACAATCGAGATCGGCGACCAGATTTTGGCGCAAAAGGTGAGCCTCGAGCTCGGCCAGCCTGTCAGCCAAGGCGATATCGTGGTGTTCCACAACCCCGATGGCACCTCCGAGCACGATGTTCTCGTCAAACGTGTTATTGCCACGGCCGGCCAGACGGTCGACCTTCAGGACGGCAAGGTGGTCGTTGATGGCCAAGCACTCGACGAGGACTACACGACCGGCATGAGCTGGCCGCTTTCGGTCCAGGCTCCCGGCGCTCAGGTAAGCTATCCCTACACCGTTCCTGATGGGTGCGTGTGGGTGATGGGCGACAACCGCGAAAATTCTGCCGACTCGCGCTACTTTGGTCCCGTCGATCGCTCTGATTTGATCGCCGTGGCGCTTGTGCGCTACTGGCCGCTCAACCGCATCGGCACTATCGACTAAAAACCGCTATAGTACAGTACCTAACCGTGTAATCGTTTCGACGAGGGGATATTAGAGGCATGAACGCTTCATCGCTTTCCTTCCAAGACATCATCCTGCGCCTCCAGCAGTACTGGGGCGAGCAGGGCTGCGTCATTATGCAGCCCTATGACTCCGAGGTCGGTGCCGGTACCTTCCACACCGCGACCACGTTGCGCTCGCTCGGTCCCGCCGAGTGGCGCACCTGCTACGCTCAGCCTTGCCGCCGTCCTGCCGACGGCCGCTACGGCGAGAATCCCAACCGCATGCAGCACTACTATCAGTTCCAGGTGCTCATCAAGCCCTCGCCGGTCAACGCCCAGGAGCTTTACCTGGGGTCTCTTGCCGCTATCGGTCTGGACCCCAACGACCATGACGTCCGTTTTGTCGAGGACGACTGGGAGAGCCCGACCCTGGGCGCCTGGGGCCTTGGCTGGGAGGTCTGGCTCAACGGCATGGAGGTCACGCAGTTTACGTACTTCCAGCAGGTGGGTGGCATCGAGGTCGACCCCGTGCCCGTCGAGATCACCTATGGCCTGGAGCGCATCGCCATGTACGCCCAGGGCGTCAACTCCGTCTACGACCTGGTGTGGAGCTATCTGCCCGACGGCACGCCCATGACCTATGGCGACGTCTTCCTCGAGAACGAGCGCGAGTTTAGCGCCTACAACTTTGAGGTCGCCAACGTCGAGATGATGCGTCAGAAGTTTGACGACTACGAGGCTGAGTGCCACTCCTGCCTGGAGCGCAAGCTGCCGCTGCCGGCGTACGACTGCGTCATGAAGTGCAGCCATGCCTTCAACCTGCTCGATGCCCGCGGTGCGCTGTCCGCAGTCGAGCGTGCCAACTATATCCTGCGCGTCCGCGCCGTCGCCAAGGCGTGCTGCGAGGCCTATATGGCCGAGGTCGCCGGAGTCAACGAGAATGCCGACCAGGAAGGCGAGGTGGCGTAAGCCATGGCAGACGCTAAGGATTTCCTGTTTGAGATCGGTGCGGAGGAAATGCCCTCCGCACCGTTGAACAATGCCGTCAAGCAGCTTGGCACCATGATCGCCAAGGGCCTCGACGAGGCCGGTCTGGCCCACGGCGAGGTCCGCGTGATCTCGAGCCCGCGTCGCCTGGCTGCGCTCGTGGCTAACGTCGCCACCGCGACCGATGAGGTTCACGAGGTCAAGCGTGGCCCCGCGGCCAACATTGCCTTCGACGCTGACGGTAACGCCACCAAGGCCGCCCAGGGCTTTGCCCGCAAGTGCGGTGTGGCTGCCGAGGACCTGGTCCGTCGCGAGGACACTGACGGTCGCGAGTATGTGTTCGCCGAGAAGAACATTCCCTCCGCACCGGCTACGCCGATTCTGACCGCTCTGTGCGAGAAGACTATTGCCGGCCTGCAGTGGCCCAACTATCGCTCCCAGCGCTGGGGCCACGAGCACGCGACGTTCGTGCGTCCGGTCCGTTGGATCTGCTGCCTTTTAGGCGAGGATGTTGTTCCCGTGTCGTTTGCCGACGTGACGAGTGGCAACACCACGCGTGGTCATCGCGTACTTGGCCCTGGTGACCATGTGGTTGCCAGCCCAGCCGTCTACGAGCAGGTGCTCGAGGACGCCGGCGTGCTTTCTGCCGAGCGTCGCCGTGAGGCCATTCTTGCCGGTATCGCCGAGGTCGAGGCCGCTCGCCCCGGCCGTCATGTCGACACGCCCAAGAAGGTCTTTGAGGAGGTCATTAACCTCTGCGAGTGGCCGACGGTGCTCGTCGGTACCTTCGATGAGGAGTTCCTCAAGGTCCCGCACGAGATCATCTGCGAGTCCATGCTCACCAACCAGCGCTACTTCCCGATCTATGACGGCGAGGGCAAGCTCACGCGTGAATTCGTGGTCGTTTCCAACAGCAAGCCCGAGAATGCCGAGCGCGTGATCGACGGCAACGAGCGCGTCGTTCGCGCCCGTCTGGACGACGCTAAGTTCTTCTACGAGGAGGACCTGAAGATCTCCCTCGACGAGTTCCGTGAGCGTTTGGCCAAGGTTGCCTTCCAGGAGAAGCTCGGTAGCGTGCTCGCCAAGTCCGAGCGCATTGAGCAGCTCGCGCTCGCTATTGCCCGTGAGGCCCATCTTGGTGCCCACCTTGCCGCCGACGCTGCTCGCGCCGCGCACCTGTGCAAGGCAGACCTAGTGTCCAACGCCGTCGTCGAGTTCACGAGCCAGCAGGGCGTGATGGGCGGTTATTACGCGACCGCGATGGGGGAGAACGACGAGGTCGCCCACGCCATTCGCGATCATTATCGTCCCCGCTTTGCCGGTGACGAGCTGCCCGAGGGCACCGCTGGCTGCATCGTGGCCTGCGCCGACAAGCTCGATACCATCGCCGGTATCTTTGCCATCGGCGAGCCCCCGACCGGCTCCTCCGACCCCTACGCGCTGCGTCGTGCCGCTATCGGCATCATCAACATCCTGCGCGATCGTCTGCCGATCGACCCCACGTCGCTCATCGACTTCGCTCTCGAGCTCTATAGCGAGCAGGGCATTGAGTTCGACGCCGCCGAGGTCGCCCAGCAGGTCCGTGACTTCTTCCACGGCCGTCTGGTGAGCATGGCCCGCGACGAGAAGATTCCGGCCGATACCGTCGCCGCCGTCTCCGCGGTGCACATCATCGCCCCGTCCGTCTTCTTCGCCCGCTGCGCCGCGCTCGATGAGGCCCGCAAGAACGATGCCGAGACCTTTGACAACCTGGCGACCGCCTATGCTCGCGCCGCGCACATCTCCAAGCCCGAGCTGGGTGCGGAGTACGACCGCAGCCTGATGGGCAAGGTTGAGCTTGCGCTTGCCGATGCCTCCGAGGCCGCTCAGACCGCTGTTGATGCCGCCCTTGCTGCCGAGGATTACCCGGCCGCATTTGCCGCCCTTGCAGCTCTGCGTGCCCCCATCGACTGTTTCTTCGATGAGGTTATGGTCATGGACAAGGACGAGCAGCTCCGCGATAATCGCCTTAAGCTGCTCAACCGCTTCGAGGCCGTTTTCTCCGGCATCGCAAACATTGGTGAGCTTGCTCGCAAAAAGTAAGCCAGCCTGCGCATAAGCGCAAAAGGAGCCCCGCATGGATTGCCCGGTCACCGTTCGTCCCACCGTTATCGTTATCTCCGACTCGCTCGGTGATACCGCTTGTGAGGTGGTGCTTGCGGCGTCCGGGCAATTTGATGAAGGGGCTTTTCGTGTTTTGCGCCTGCCCAAGGTGAACTCCGTGGAGCAGGTCAAGTCGTTTGTGGGGCCGCGCGTCGATGCCGACCATCGCGATATTGCCGTGTTCCACACCATCGTCGACCCGGCCCTTCGTGCTCGTGTGCTCGACTACTTGGGTATGCTGCACATTCGCTCGGTCGACCTGATCGGCCCGACGCTCGCCGTGCTGTCGTCGCTCATCGGTGCGCCGCCCAAGGGCGTCGCGGGCGTGATTCACAAGACCGATGACCGCTATTTCCATCGTATCGAGGCCATGGAGTATTTCGTTGAGCACGATGACGGGCGCGGTTGCGACGATCTGTCGGGTGCCGATATCGTGCTGCTGGGCGTATCGCGCACGTCCAAGACGCCGCTGTCGATGTATTTGGCCTATCAAGGTTACAAGGTTGCCAATGTTCCGTTGGCCCATGGCATGGAGCCGCCCAAGTCGATTTACGAGGTCGACCCGATGCGCCTGTTCGGCCTGATTTCGACCGTCGACGTTATTTCTGAGATTCGCGATAGCCGCTTGGGCGATGATTACGCCCGTGCCGTCGCCGGCTCCTATGCCGAGCCCGAGAGCGTGCGCAGCGAGCTCGAGGAAGCCCGTGCCCTCATGAAGTGCCTGGGCTGCTTTGTGGTGCGTACCGACGGCAAGGCGATCGAGGAGAGCGCCTCCGAGATCATTAGTCACTTGGAGGAAATCCAAGAAGCCCGTGCCCGCCGCGCTACCCGTCGAGCCCAACAAAGCTAGCTTATTGGGGTAGCTAAAAATTCCCCGTCCTATAAAGGCTATCTAAAAATAATGCACGATAATGGTAAAGCGATTTAGCAAGAAAATGGCATTTGACCCGCATGTTTTTTGCATTGGTATCTTCATAAGGTAACCACCTTTACCTACCGTTTACCGCCATATTTACCACGTTTACCAAACCCCGCGCCCTCTACGCAAGCCCGCTCAATGCCCGCCGTATAGTTCCCTCACGGCCCGCATTCGGCGGGTCGATTCGTCAACACGGTCGTGCGCGTAAGCGCATGGAAGGGGAAGTATCGTGAGCGATTGCAAGAGGGTTTACCGTTTTGGAACCGACGCCCAGGGCACCTGTGTCACTGAGGGCGACAAGTCCATGAACTTCGTGCTTGGCGGCAAGGGCGCAAACCTTGCCGAGATGAGTCGCATCGGCCTGCCGGTTCCCGGTGGCTTTACCATTACCTGCCAGACTTGCGTCGAGTACTCCGGTGCCGGCAACGTGTGGCCCGAGGGCGCACTCGATGAGATCGTTGCTGCCGAGGCTGACCTCGAGGCCCGCTGCGGCAAGAAGCTCGGCGACGCCTCCGATCCGCTGCTCGTGTCGGTTCGCTCGGGTGCTCCGTTTTCCATGCCCGGCATGATGGATACGGTTCTCAACCTGGGCCTCAACGACGACTCCGTTCAGGGCCTCATCGCCCAGACGCAAAACCCGCGTTTTGCCTGGGATAGCTACCGCCGCTTTATTCAGATGTTTTCCAACGTCGTTATGGGTGTTGACGCCGACCTGTTCGAGAACGCGCTGACCCATGCCCGCCTGGTCGCCGGCGTTCGCGTCGATTCCGAGCTTTCGGCCGAGGACCTGCAGGAACTCGTCGAGACCTTTAAGGGCATCTTCTCCGAGAACGTCGAGGCTGCCCTGTATCCCGAGCTCGAGGTCGCCGACGGCAAGCCCGTCTTTCCGCACGCCCCGGAGCTCCAGCTGCGCCTTGCCATCCAGGCCGTCTTTGGCAGCTGGATGAACGAGCGTGCCTGCATCTACCGCAAACAGCACGGCATCTCCGACGAGCTCGGTACTGCCGTCAACGTTCAGGCCATGGCATTTGGCAACAAGGGTGAGACCTCCGCGACCGGCGTCGCCTTTACGCGCAACCCGGCCGACGGCACTAAGGAGTTCTACGGCGACTTTCTGGTCAACGCCCAGGGCGAGGATGTCGTCGCCGGCATCCGCAACACCGAGCCCATCGCCGACCTCAAGACTACCCCGGGCCTCGAGTCCGCAGGTGAGGAGCTCGAGCGCGTGTTCCTGACGCTCGAGGATCATTACCGCGATATGTGCGATATCGAGTTCACCATCGAGCAGGGCAAGCTCTGGATGCTCCAGACCCGCGTGGGCAAGCGCACTGCCACCGCTGCCCTGCGCATCGCCATCGAAATGGTCGAGGAGGGCCTGATCACCCGCGAGGAAGCTGTGAGCCGCATCGATCCTGCGCAGCTCGACCAGCTCCTGCACCCGCAGTTCGACGCCTCCAAGAAGTACGAGGCTCTCGCCTGCGGTCTTAATGCCAGCCCCGGTGCCGCCGTGGGCGAGGTCGTGTTCTCGAGTGATGACGCCGTCGCGTGCGCCAACGAGGGCCACAGGGTCATTCTGGTTCGTTGGGAGACCAACCCCGACGATCTGAAGGGTATGGTTGCCGCCGAGGGCATTCTGACCAGCCACGGTGGAAAGACGAGCCATGCCGCCGTTATCGCTCGCGGCATGGGTACGCCCTGCGTCTGCGGCGTTGAGCGCTTCCATATCGACGCTGCTGAGAAGGTCGTGCGTATCGAGGGCAGTGACCGCGTGCTGCGCGAGGGCGATGTCATCTCCATCGACGGCACCCAGGGTATCGTCGTCGACGGCGCAGTCGATCTGGTTTCGGCCGAGCTCACCGGCGATCTGGACACCATCCTGTCCTGGGCCGACGAGATTCGCCTGGACGAGACCGGCGGCCACGCCAACCATGTGCGCGTCAACGCCGACAACCCCGAGGATGCCGCGCTCGCGCTCGAGTTTGGCGCCGAGGCCATCGGCCTGTGCCGCACCGAGCACATGTTCCTGGGCGACCGCAAGAACATCATCCAGAGCTTTATCCTGTCTGACGATGAGGCCGTGAAGCAGCAGGCCCTGGCCGACTTGCTCAAGGTTCAGACCGAAGACTTCCTGGCGATGTTCAAGACCATGTCCGGTCGCGATGTGGTCGTCCGCCTGCTCGATCCGCCGCTTCATGAGTTCCTGGATAATCCTCGCGAGCTCGAGGTTGCCATCACCAGGAAGGAAGCCGCTGGCGCCAGCGAGGAACAGCTTGCCGTCCTGCGTACCCGCCTGCGTCGTATCGACGGCATGGTCGAGTCGAACCCCATGCTCGGCCTACGCGGCGTGCGCCTGTCCGTCGTCTTTGGCGATCTTCCGCTCATGCAGGTCCGCGCCGTGGCAACGGCTGCCGCCCGCCTGATCAAGGAAGGCGTCGATCCGTGCCCCGAGATCATGGTCCCGCTCGTTTCCATCACGGCCGAGCATGTCCAGACCCGCGAGGTCATCGAGCGCGTGATCGCCGAGGTTTCCGCCGAAGAAGGCGTCGAGCTCAATATTCCCGTGGGCACGATGCTCGAGCTGCCACGCGCCTGCATGGTCGCCGACGAGATCGCCCATCATGCCGACTTTTTCTGCTTTGGCACCAACGACCTCACCCAGACGACCTTCGGCTTCTCTCGCGACGATGCCGAGGCCAAGTTCATCCCGCTGTACATGCATAAGAAGATTCTGAAGGATAACCCCTTCGAGACCATCGATGCGGCGGTGCTCGAGCTCGTGCGTATGGCCGTCGAGAAGGGACGAGCCACCAACCCCGACATGCACTTTGGCGTGTGCGGCGAGCACGGCGGCGACCCCAAGTCCATCAAGGGCCTGTTCAACGTGGCCGATGTGGACTATGTGTCCTGCTCGCCCTACCGCGTACCCCTCGCACGCCTGGCCGCCGCCCAGGCCAAGCTCGAGGCGAAGCGCTCCGCGTAACGTTTTGGGTTTAGACGCCTGGCGTAGCCCCCTTCATGCCGCCCGTCTCATTCGTGAGGCGGGCGGTTATCATGTGCGGGTTTTGTCTTTTTGTCTGCGTAAAAAATTGTTCTTGCAGCAGAAACCCGCGCGTGTATACTCGAATACGTTTGTTCAACTACGTGCCGGCCAAGGTGGTACGGCACCTCTAGAAGAGTAAGGAATTGCACATGGATTACATCCGCGCAATCGAGCGTCAGCAGATCCGCGAGGACATTCCTCAGGTTCGCGTCGCCGACAACGTCAAGGTTCACTACCGCATTAAGGAAGGCGACCGCGAGCGCATCCAGGTCTTCCAGGGCGACGTCATCCGCATGGCCGGCGCCGGTGCCCGCGAGACTTTCACCGTCCGCAAGATGTCCTTCGGTGTCGGTGTTGAGCGTACCTTCCCGCTTCACAGCCCCAAGATCGCCAAGCTCGAGGTCGTTCGTCATGGTCGCGTCCGTCGCGCCAAGCTGTACTACCTCCGCGACAAGGTGGGCAAGGCTGCTCGCATCCCCGAGAAGCGCTAAGAAGATCGCAGCGTCTGTCCACTCGTTTGGACGCAAGGGTCACCTTCGGGTGGCCCTTCTTTTTATCTGATTTGCATGCAAGGAGGGCCTGGTATGGCCAACATGACGAGCTCGGTTTCGGCATCGCAGGTTGCCGGTGAGTTGGCGAGCGCTACGTTTGAGGAGATTCCCGCCCTCGTGGAGCATTATCGCGAGGACCCGCGCCAGCAGGTGATCAAGGCTTGTGAACGCGCCCTCAAACGCCATTCCAAAGAGGTTGCCGAGCGCGAGCGCGTCAATGACATGTACGAGCTTATGCATGAGCTTGGCGGCGATGGGGTGGTCGTTGGTGTCGACGAGGTGGGTCGCGGATCGGTGGCCGGTCCTTTGACGGTATGCGCCGTCTGCCTTCCTATGGAGCCGCGCGTCTGGGGCATCAACGATTCCAAAAAGCTCACGCCGGCGCGCCGCGAGTTGCTCTCTGTGAAGATTGCCGAGGTGGCGACGGCGATTGGTTTTTGCCATATCGCGCCTAAGGATATCGATGAGATGGGCATGGCCCGTGCTATCCGTACCGCCGTTGCGGGCGCCGTGGCCGATACGGGACTTGAACCCGACTGCGTCCTCATGGATGGCAACCCCTTGGGCGCCGTTCCTAACGAACGCGACGTGGTGAAGGGCGATGCCAAGATCGCCTGTATCGCAGCGGCATCCATCATGGCAAAGGTCACGCGTGACGAGATGATGGTCGAGTACGACGCCGAGTACCCCGAGTACCATCTGGCCGAATCGAAGGGCTACGCAAGCCCCGAGCACATCGAGGCGATTCGCAAACATGGACTGTGTCCGCTGCACCGTGTGAGCTTTTGCGGAAACTTTCTGCAGACTGAGCGCCTTTTCTAGGTCAATTGTGGAGACAGGGACCCCTGGGGTTTTATAAACTTGCTGGTAGCGGGCCGTATGCAACAACATTGCTGCGTACGGCCCGTTTTTTGTCGGCATTTGGTCAGCTTTTGGTTTGCTTCCGGTACTTACCCGCATGAAAGGCGCCCTCATCATCGGGGCAATGCAGCGTGCGGGAAAGGAGACCCCATGAGTGTCGCAAGCAAAAAGAGCAAGACGCAGCAGCTCAAGGAGCGTTGGGAAAACGGCGAGCTCGACTGCGGGGCGATGACGCCCGAGTTTATCAAGGGGCTCAGTCCCCGCGAGCTGGGCATGCTGGGTGAGCTGATCACCATCGACTACTTTAACGAGCGCGGCTACACCTTGCTGGAGCAGGGTTATCGGTGCACTGAGGGCGAGGCCGATCTGGTGCTGCTCGATGAGCTCGACGATGTCGTGGTGATGGCCGAGGTCAAGACCAGACGCGTCGCCCTGGATTGCAACACGCGGGTCTTTCCCGAGGAGGCCGTGGACGCCCAAAAGCAACGCCGCTACCGCCGCATCGCAAGCTGCTATCTTATGGAGCATTATCCGCTCAAGGCGATTCGCTTCGATGCCGTGGGTGTCACCATTCGCGGCGGGCATATCGCCGAGATCGAGCATCAGTACAACGCGTTCGATTGGCAGGTGTCGTGATGGCGTTTGAGACGTTTGCCGTTCACGCTGCCTGCATCCGCGGCGTCGAGGCGATTCCCGTCACGGTCGAGGTATCGCTTGCCGGCGGCGTTCCGGGCATCCAGATGCTCGGCATCCCGAGTATGGAGGTGATGGAGTCGCGCGGGCGCATTCGCTGCGCGATGCGCTCCGCCGGATTCGAGATCCCGCGCTCGGGCATTACGGTCAATCTGGCGCCCGGCGATATTCGCAAGACCGGCAGCGGCTTTGATCTGCCCATCGCCATCGCGGTTCTAGCGGCCGATGGTCAGATTCCCCGTGACAACCTCGATCGCTGCCTTATCGCTGGCGAGCTCGGCTTGGACGGTACGGTGCTTCCTGTCAAGGGCGAGGTGGCGTTCCAGCTGCTGGCTCGCGACATGGGGCTGTCTTTTATCGCCGGCAGGTCAGACCAGCATGTTCCACTCGCGGGCGTGGATTGTGGATTCATCGATCATTTGTCTCAGCTTGCTCATGGTATGGGCGATGCCGCGCGGCACTACTTGGATTCTGAGGGCGTCGAGGCGACCTTTGAGCCTGAGCTCGACTATGCCGACGTGCTGGGGCAGGAAGTCGCTAAACGCGGCATGGCGCTTGCGGCGGCAGGAGAACTCGGCTTGCTCATGATTGGGTCTCCGGGATCGGGCAAGACGATGCTCGCGCGCCGTATGACCGACATCCTGCCCGAGCTTTCCGTTGAGGATCAACAGGAGGCGCTGTGCATCCATTCGGTTTTGGGTGAGAACATTGATGGCTTGTTGGCGGGACACCGGCCCTTCCGCAGTCCCCACCACAGCATTTCAACGGCTGGCCTTATTGGCGGCGGGCGCCCGGTGCATCCGGGTGAGATCAGCCTGGCTCATGGCGGCGTGCTCTTTTTGGACGAGCTTGCCGAGTTTCCCACCGGTGTGCTGCAGACACTGCGTCAGCCCATCGAACGCGGCTATGTGAGGATCGTACGCGTCGACGGGGCCTTTACCTTCCCGTCGCGCTTTCAGCTACTGGCTGCGAGCAATCCCTGCCCCTGCGGCTTTTTGGGCGATCGCGAGGTGCCGTGTCGCTGCTCGGCGGCGATGGTCGAGCGTTATCGGTCTAAACTGCGCGGTCCTTTGGCCGACCGTATCGACATGATGATCGATGTGACCCGTCCCGACCCCCAAGTGATTATCGAGGGTGCGGAGGGTATGTCGTCGGCCGAGTTACGTGACTACGTTGTGCGCGGTCGCGCCTTTCGCGCTTGGCGCGAATCCCGTATGGACGATGCGGATGTCGAGGCCGAGGATGACGAGACGCGGTCCATTGACGGCGTCGTTTCGACCTTTGAGCTCGATGATGATGCCGAGAAATGCGTACTCGGTCTGTCCAAACGCACACATCTCACAGGGCGTGGCATCGTGCGCCTGGTTCGCATTGCGCGCACGATCGCAGATGTCGCCGAGAGCGAGCAAGTGACGCAGGACCACGTGCTCGAGGCGGCGATGTACCAGGGAAGGAGGGACCAATGATGGCCGAGGGAACCTTCGAGCTGCATCCAGGCGATGCGTTGTATCCCGAGACCGTTTTGGAGCTTTCTGATGTACCCCAGACGCTTTATGTGCGCGGCAACCCCGAGGTGCTTTCGACGCCCGCGCTCTCCATCATCGGCGCGCGCAAGGCCTCGCCGTATGGTCTTGCCGTGGCAGAGCTTGCGGCAAAGGTGGCGGTAGAGGCGGGAGTGACGGTTGTTTCGGGCGGCGCGGTCGGTTGTGACCAGGCCTCGGGTTGGGCTGCGGTCAACGCCGGCGGCAAACACGTCGTGGTGCTGGGGACGGGCGCCGACGTGGTCTACCCGCGTTCGAGCGCGGGGCTTATTACTCGCACGCTCGATACGGGTGGCGCGGTTGTGTCGATCTCTCCGTGGGGCATGGGTCCGCGCAAGTTTGCCTTTCCGCGCCGCAATCGCGTGATCGCGGCCCTGTCGCAAGCCCTCTTTGTATCCGAGGCGGGTATGCCTTCCGGGACGTTTTCTACAGCCGAGGCTGCTATGGATTTGGGGCGCGAACTTCTTGCCGTGCCGGGGTCGATCCTGTCGCCCGAGTCGCGTGGCACGAATTACCTCATTGCGAACGGTGCCTGCTGCATCATCGACGAGGAATCTATTGAGATGGCTATCTCACGCATCTACGGCACCCTGCGCTACTCGCGCCCCGATGCTCCCGGCATTGCCGACCTGGATCCAACGCAGCAGACCGTGATGCATGCGCTCATCGCCTCTCCGCTCAAGGTCGACGACATCGCGGCGCTCGTCTCGCTCGATGCTGTCGGCGTACTCAAACTCTTGGGTTCGCTTGAACTCGAGGGCCTTATCGAGCGCATGGTGGATGGAAGGTATGCGCCCTCCAAGTTTGCCCTTCACGCCCAGACGCCCTTCGGTCACAATGGAAAACGTGTCAATTAGAAAGGTGTTTGCAGATGCAGTTCGATCAGGTGACGGTTATCGGTGGCGGTCTGGCGGGTTCGGAATGCGCGATCCAGCTGGCAGACCGCGGGTTTGCCGTAAAGCTGTGCGAGATGCGCCCCCAGGTGAGCTCCCCGGCTCACCATACCGATCACCTGGCAGAGCTCGTCTGCTCCAATTCGTTTAAGTCGACCCGTCCGGATTCCGCGGCTGGTTTGCTGAAGGCCGAGCTTGAGCGCATGGGTTCGGTGCTGCTCGGCTGCGCTCATCGTGCGGCCGTTCCCGCTGGCGGCGCCCTGGCGGTCGACCGCGTCAAGTTTTCCGAGTTTGTCGAGGCCGAGGTTGCCGCCCGCCCCAATATCGAGATCATTCACGGCGAGGTCACGCAGATTCCCGAGGGTCACGTGGTCATTGCCGCCGGCCCCTTGTGCTCGCCGGCGCTGAGCGAAGAGGTCATGAAGCTCGTCGGTGGCGACGCCCTTGCGTTCTTCGATGCCGCGGCGCCGATCGTCGATGCCTCTACGCTCGATATGGATGTGCTGTTCTCGCAGTCGCGCTACGAGGAGCAGGGGAGCGGCGACTATCTCAACGCTCCGCTCAACAAGGAAGAGTATGAGGCCTTTATCGAGGCGCTTACCACGGCCGACCGCGTGGTGCTCAAAGACTTTGAGGGCGGCGATCTGTTCCAGGCCTGCCAGCCTGCCGAGGAGGTTGCACGCACCGGCAAGGACGCTATTCGCTTTGGCGCCATGAAGCCCGTCGGCCTCACCGACCCGCGTACCGGACGTCGCCCCTGGGCGGCGATTCAGCTGCGTGCCGAGAACAAGGAGAAGACCGCTTATAATCTGGTGGGCTTCCAGACCAACCTGACCTTTGGCGAGCAGAAGCGCGTCTTCCATATGGTGCCGGGCCTGGAGAACGCTGAGTTCTTCCGCTACGGTGTCATGCACCGCAATACCTTTGTCGACGCCCCGCACGTGCTCGATGGCACCTTTGCCGTGCCCGGTACCGGCGTGCGCCTGGCCGGTCAGATCACCGGCACCGAGGGGTACATGGAAGCCGTGGCGACAGGTCTGCTCGCGGCGCTCAACACCTATGCCGAGGCTATCGGTGCCGCGGGTGTCGAGTTGCCGCGCGTGGGCGCCCTGGGTGCGCTCGTGGGCTATGCGACCGATCCTGCCACCGTGGGCTATCAGCCCATGCATGTTAACTTTGGACTGGTGCCGCCGCTCGAGGACGGTAAGCGCCGCAGCAAGCGCGAGCGCTACCAGGCCTATGCGGACCGTGCGCTCGAGGCCCTGGATGCCTATCTGGCCACTCGCCCCGATCTGTTTGGAGGCGACCGGTCATAGCCTTTGACCTGTACGACACCGTCGACTCGTTTATCGCCTATATCGCACGTGTCGAGGGACTTTCTCCCAACACGGTGACTGCCTATGGCTCGCGGTTGGAGCGCTTCGCCGCCTGGTGCGAGCGCGAGGATATCGATGCTTTCGCTGCCGACGTGCGCGCCATTCGTCGCTATCTTGCCGAGCTTTCGCGTGAGCAGGTGGCTCCCCGAACGCTTGCGGCGCATCTGTCTGCCATTCGCTCGCTCTATCGGTGGATGGCTGCCGAGGGGATTGTCGAGGGCGATGCGGTCTCGGCGATCGCATCGCCCAAGCTGCCGCGCGACCTGCCGGGCGTCCTTACGACTCAGCAGGTCGAGGCACTGCTCAAGACGCCTGATACCTCGACGCCCGCGGGACTGCGCGATGCGGCGATGCTCGAGTTGCTCTATGCCTCGGGTGCCCGCATCTCAGAGCTTGCGGCGCTCAATGTGGAATCCATCTCATGGTCCGAGCGCACGCTGCGGCTATGGGGCAAGGGGAGCAAGGAACGTATCGTCCCTCTGTATCGTCGTGCGCTCGAGGTGACGCGTCTCTATATTGAGGAGGGGAGGCCGGAGTTGCTCGCTCAGGCAAAGCGCCGTGACCCCGCTACCGGGCCGCATCCGCTGCTTATATCGGCGCGCGGCAATCGCATGAGCGCCGCCATGCTCAGGCGGCGGTTCCATACGCTGGCGACGCTTGCCGGCATTCCGGCCGACATCGCCCCGCATGCGATGCGCCATACCTTTGCGACCGACTTGCTCGAGGGCGGTGCAGACCTGCGCTCGGTTCAAGAGCTGCTGGGTCATGCGAGTCTGTCCACGACGCAGATCTACACGCATCTCACGCCCGATCGGCTTAAGCGGGCCGTGGCTCAAGCCCATCCCCGCGGCGAATAGCGGCTAGGATGTCCCGCGCCGCACTCAGGTGTGTGGTTTTGATTGCGGGTTGGCAGGAAGATGCATTCCTGCTATCATTCATCGGGTTGCTTCACGGCAACATGTTTTTATCACGCACGCGCGGCTACTTCATACCGTGGTGCCCGGGCTTTGGTAGCACATGTCCGGGTTGGTTTTGGAGGATGACCCCGCGCGGAGGCAAACCACAGGAGGTTTAACATGGCTACCAAGATTAATATCCGCACCCTGCTCGAGGCCGGCTGCCACTTCGGTCACCAGACCCGTCGCTGGAACCCCAAGATGAAGCCGTTCATCTTCGGTGAGCGCAACGGCATCTACATCCTTGACCTCAAGCAGACCATCCTCGACGCCGACCAGGCCTACACCTTCGTCAAGAACGTCGCCAAGGGTGGCAACGTGCTGTTCGTCGGCACCAAGAAGCAGGCTCAGGAGGCCGTCAAGAACGCTGCTGAGCGCGCCAACATGCCTTACATCAACCAGCGTTGGCTCGGCGGTATGCTGACCAACTTCGTCACCATCCGCTCCCGCATCAACCGCATGGAGGAGCTCGAGGCCATGGTCGAGGACGGCCGCATGGCAGTGCTCCCCAAGAAGGAGCAGGCTGTGCTCGGTAAGGAGCTCACCAAGCTCCAGACCAACCTCGGTGGCGCTCGCGACATGAAGGGTCTGCCCCAGGCTCTCTTCGTCATCGACACCAAGCGCGAGGAGAACGCCATTAAGGAGGCTCAGCGCCTGAACATCCCCGTCGTCGCTCTGATCGACACCAACTCCGATCCCGACGAGGTCGAGTACGGCATCCCCTGCAACGATGACGCTATCTCCGCTGTCACCCTTATGTGCGAGCTTATGGCTGACGCCTGCCTCGCTGGCTCCGGCAAGGAGCAGGTCTCCGAGGCCGAGATGGCCGCTGAGCCCAAGGCCGAGTAAATCAGTCTTAGTTAATTCTTTTTCATCTCTTTGAAAGGAACCACAATGGCCCAGATTACCGCCGCTATGGTCAAGCAGCTCCGCGAGATGACCGACTCCCCGATGATGGAGTGCAAGAAGGCTCTCGTCGAGGCTGACGGCGACATGGACGCCGCTGTCGACGTTCTGCGTAAGAACGGCCTTGCCAAGGCTGCCAAGAAGGCTGGCCGTGAGACCAACGAGGGCGCTGTCGCCGCGTTCGTCTCCAAGGATGGCAAGACCGGCGCTCTGCTCGAGCTCTCCTGCGAGACCGACTTCGTTGGCTCCAACGCCAAGTTCACCGGCTTTGCTTCCAAGGTCGCCGAGGTTGTCGCTACCACCGAGCCTGCTGACGTCGACGCTCTGCTCGAGAAGCCGATGGGTGAGGAGACCGTTTCCTCTGAGCTCACCGAGATGATTCACATCATGGGCGAGAACATGAAGATCTCCCGCTTCGCCGCCCGCAAGGCTGAGAATGGCGCGCTCGCTTCTTACATCCACATGGGTGGTAAGATCGGCGTCCTCGTCGAGTTTGCTTTCGAGAAGGCCGAGACCGCTCAGGCTGAGTCCTTCAAGACCTTCGCTCACGACGTTGCCCTTCAGGTTGCCGCCGTCGCTCCGATCTGCGCTACCCGCGATCAGGTTCCGGCCGAGACCGTCGAGCACGAGAAGCAGATCTACATGGCTCAGGCTGCCGAGTCCGGCAAGCCCGAGGCTATCCAGGAGAAGATGGCTGTCGGCCGTCTGGAGAAGTTCTACAAGCAGTCCGTGCTCACCGAGCAGGAGTTCATCAAGGACAGCTCCCTCACCATCAAGAAGTACGCTGAGCAGGTCTCTAAGGAGCTCGGCGACACCATTACCGTCGTTGCCTTTGACCGTCTGGTCCGTGGCGAGTAAATAAGCTCTTGTAGCTGGTAATGAGCAGGCTGTGGGTTTTACTCACAGCCTGCTTTTTCATGGCTCTTCTTAGAGCCTTTGATAAAATGTTGTGAGTTCAATCTAAAGGAGGATCGCTTTGTCCGACATCCGATATAAACGCGTGCTTCTTAAGCTTTCCGGCGAAGCACTGATGGGCGACGGCCAATATGGCATCGACCCCAAGGTTACCGACCATCTTGCCAAGCAGGTCAAGGAGCTGCTCGCCGTTGGTCATGAGGTCGGCGTCGTTGTCGGCGGCGGCAATATTTTCCGCGGCATGGCCGGCGCTGCCGGTGGCATGGAGCGTGCTCAGGCCGACTACATGGGCATGCTGGCAACCGTTATGAACGCGCTCGCCCTGCAGGATGCCTTCGAGCATAATGATGTTCCCTGCCGCGTGATGAGCGCTATCCAGATGAACGAGATCTGCGAGCCCTATATTCGCCGTCGCGCCATCAACCACCTTTCCAAGGGCAACGTCGTTATTTTTGCCGCCGGTTCGGGCAATCCGTACTTTACGACCGACACCGCCGCGGCTCTTCGTGCGTGCGAGATCGGCGCCGAGATTCTGATTAAAGCCACCAAGGTTGACGGCATCTACGACAAGGATCCCGTCAAGTGCGCCGATGCCGTCTGTTTTGACAAGATTACCTATCACGAGGTTCTCGTCCGCGGTCTGCAGGTTATGGATTCCACGGCTACGGCACTGTGCCAGGACAACCGTATGCCGATTTTGGTCCTCAACATCGATGGCGAGGACACCGTCAAGCGCGCGCTTTCGGGTGAGCCCGTCGGCACGCTCGTCTATCAGGAGGATTAAGCATGGCAGAGAACATTACCGCTCACATGGACAAGTCGCTCGAGTCCCTTAAACATAACTTCTCCAAGGTTCGTACCGGCCGCGCCAATGCCAACATTCTTTCCGACATCACCGTCGATTATTACGGTGTTCCCACGCCGGTCACGCAGGTTGCCGCCGTCAAGACCCCCGAGGCCCACATGCTGCTCATCGAGCCGTGGGACAAGGCACTCATCAATGCTATCGTCAAGGCCATCGGCGCTTCCGATCTGGGTATTACCCCCAACTCCGATGGCACCGTCGTTCGTCTGCCGTTCCCGGCTCCCACCGAGGAGCGCCGTCGCGAGCTCGTTAAGGAGTGCCGCGAGTACGCCGAGCAGGCCAAGGTGTCTATCCGTAACATCCGTCGCGACTTCAACAACAAGCTCGAGCGCGATGAGGAGCTCACCGAGGACGATGTCCGTCGCGAGCAGGCCAAGGTCCAGAAGCACACCGATGAGTATGTCGCCAAGGTCGAGGAACTTCTGAAGGAAAAAGAAGCCGAGGTCATGGAGATCTAAGGTGCAATACGACGAGCATAAACTGGTCGAGTACTTTGCCGACGCCCCTGCGGGCGTCGGTTTTTCCGACCTTGACCTCAATAACATTCCGCACCATATCTCGTGCATCATGGACGGCAACGGTCGTTGGGCCACGTCGCGCGGTCTTGCACGCACCGAGGGTCATAAGGCAGGTATCGTCTCGCTGCGCGAGATCATTACCGCCTGCGTGCGCCTAGGCGTCGACGTGCTTTCGGCCTATGCGTTTTCTACCGAAAACTGGAACCGTCCGCAGCATGAGGTCAACGTCTTGATGCATCTGTTTGCCAAGACGTTTGTCGACGAGCTGCCGCTTCTGAAGCGCGAAAACGTGCGTGTTGTCTTTTTGGGTGACATTTCCGCGTTGCCCAAGAAGACCCGCGACGTTTTTGAACGCGGTCTTGCCGAGTGCGCCGATCACACCGGTATGACGCTGGCGCTTGCAGTCAACTACGGCGCGCGTGCCGAGATTACCCGCGCTGTCCGTCAGATTGCACTCGACGCTGCCGCCGGCAAGATCGATCCTGCCGCAATTGATGACGACATGGTGGCTTCCCACCTCTATACCGCCGGTCTTCCCGATCCTGAGCTTGTGATTCGCACCTCTGGTGAGCTGCGCCTTTCGAACTATCTGCTGTGGCAGGTGGCTTATTCCGAGTTCTACGTCACCGATACCTATTGGCCCGACTTTGATCGTTGGGGCCTTGTCGACGCCATTTTGGCCTATCAGGGCCGTGACCGCAGGTTTGGTGGACTGAGCAAGACCGAGGAGGCTTAATCGTGTCCGATCGTCCTAAGGCATCTGCTCCCAAGACTCCTGCGCGTAAAGCTGCCACTGCGGAAGCGCCTGCAGCGAAGGGCGGCACCGGTTCGTGGCTGGCGGGCTTTATCACCCGTGCCGCCGCCGGTATCGTCTACGCCGTCGTCTTTATCCTGTGCCTGGTTTTGGGTATCGTGCCCACGGCCATCTTTGTTTCTGTCATGAGCGGTCTGTGCTGCTATGAGTTTTTCCGTATGACAAGGCTCGATGGCAAGATGGCTAACGAGCACATGGGTATCGCTGCCGCCGTACTCTTTCCGCTGTCGGCGTTGGGCGATTCGATGTTGCTGAATGCCCTGCTTTTTGCCTTGATGCTCGCTGTGGGCATTTGGTATGTCTGGTCGCTGCGTACCCGCATCTCTGATGTGGCCGTGACGCTCATGGGTCCCATCTACACTGGCTTTATGCTGTCGGCTATCGTGCTGCTGCGCGATGCCGTGCCCGGTTTTGCCGGTGCCCTGCTTTCAGTGGGCGTTTGCGCGTCCCTTTGGGTCTCTGATTCGTTTGCCTACATCGTGGGCAGCCGTATCGGCAAGCACAAGATGGTTCCCAAGATCTCTCCCAAAAAGAGCTGGGAGGGGTTTGCCGGCGGCATCTTAGGCTCGGTTTTGATTTGGCTAATCCTGTGGGTGACGCACTTCTACAGGCTCAGCCTGCCCTATGCGCTGCTGTGCGGCGTGGTTGTGTCCATTCTGGGCGTTATCGGCGACCTTATCGAGTCGCGCATCAAGCGCGGTGTGGGCGTCAAGGATTCCGGCAACCTTATCCCGGGCCACGGCGGTATGCTCGATCGTAGCGATTCGCTTATCTTCGGCTGCATCACCGCGCAGCTGTTGCTGATGATCGGAGGCGTGCTGTAATGTCCTTCCAGACGACGTATGGCTCCGATGGACGTCTCCGTGTTGCCATCCTGGGCTGTACAGGCTCTATCGGCACCCAGGCGCTCGATGTGTGCCGCCAGCATGCCGATCGCCTGCAGGTGACGGCGCTGTCCGTTAACTCCAGTACCTCTGAGCTCGTTGCCGCTGCTCTTGAGTTCTCGGTTCCGGCGGTTGCCGTGGCCGATGTCGCTCATGGCGATGACGCCGTGCTGCAGGAGTTGCCCGAGGGCACGCAGCTCGGCGTTGGCGCGCAGGCGGTTTGCGAGCTCGCGCGTCGCGACGATGTCGACTGCGTGCTCGTCGCTATTGTGGGCGCCGCCGGTCTCGAGGCGAGCCATGCGGCCTTGACCTCGAATAAGCGCCTTGCCCTTGCCAACAAGGAGTCCCTCGTCGTCGGTGGCGACTTGCTTATGCCGTTGGCGCAACCGGGCCAGCTTATTCCGGTCGACTCTGAGCATTCCGCCATCTACCAGTGCTATCTGGGGGAGAACCCGCGCGAGGCCCACTGCATTTGGCTCACCTGCTCGGGCGGTCCGTTCTTTGGCCGCACGCGCGACGAGCTCGATCGCGTGACGCGTGCCGATGCCCTCGCACATCCCACGTGGGCCATGGGTGCCAAGATCACCATCGACTCCGCCACCCTCATGAACAAGGGCCTGGAGCGCATCGAGGCCATGCACCTGTTTAACTGCGACCTCGATTTCATTAACGTGGTCGTGCAGCGTCAGTCCAAGATTCACTCTATGGTCGAGTTCGCCGACGGCTCTGTGATGGCGCATCTCGGTACTTCCGACATGCGTATTCCCATCCAGTTCGCGTTCTCGTATCCCGAGCGTTGGGATACCCCGGCGCCTCGTATCGATTTTCGCGAGCTGGGACAGCTCACGTTTGATGCTGCCGACATGGATACCTTCCGCTGTCTGGCACTGGCCGAGCGTGCCGGCAAGACGGGTGGCACCATGCCGTGCGTGCTCAATGCCGCCAACGAGGTCGCCGTCGATGCCTTCCTGCACGATGGCTGCTGCTTTACCGATATCGATCGCATTGTGGAATCCTGCATGGATGCCCACGATATGCAGGCAGTCGATTCGTTTGAGCAGCTTCGCGACATCGATGCGTGGGCGCGTGAAAAAGCTGCGCAGGTGCTCGCCGCAACCCGTTCCTAACCCATAAGGATTGCTTTTTCGTTTTATGGATACTGTTCTGAGCGTTCTTTCATCGGTCTTTTGGGGCCTGCTGGTGCTTTCCGTCCTCGTGTTTTTGCACGAGGGCGGCCACTTTTTGGCGGCGCGTGCCTGCGGCGTCCGTGTGACCGAGTTCTTTTTGGGCCTGCCGTGCCGCTTTGATATCCATTTCACGTCGCATCGCATTGGAACCAAGTTTGGCGTGACCCCGCTGCTGCTGGGTGGCTACGCTGCCATCTGCGGTATGGATCCGACCGATGTCTCGTGCGCCGATCGCGTGCTCGCGGCTATCTATCGTCATGGTCGCGTGACCGTGGCCGACCTTGCCGCCGAGCTCGAACTGTCCGAGGAGGATGTGCTCGAGGCATGTGCCTTGCTCTTGGGTTGGGGCTCCATCGCGCCCTGGTATGAGGAAGGGGAGCAGCCCTCGCCGAGCTACTATCCCACCAAATATCAGACGTTGCCGCGAGACACGGCAGGCTATACCACCTTTGATGGTCGCCGTTTCGATCGCGAACATGCGACTGCCGAGGGCGATGTGTGGGAGCTGTCGTGCAGCGAGGCCGAGTTCCTTGCGCAAGAGCGCTCGCACACCTATCTTGGCCAAGGCTTTCTCAAGCGCGCCTTTATGCTGCTCGCGGGCATTCTCGTCAATATCTTGACGGGTTTTTTGCTCCTTATGAGCATCTATTCCATTGCGGGTGTCACCGTGCCGATGGATACCAACGTGATCGGTCAGGTTGACGAGGGGTCTATTGCCGCCAAGGCGGGTATCGAGGCCGGTGATGCGATCCTTTCGGTTGACGGTGTCTCATGTTCCACTTGGATGGATGTCTACGATGCCATCGGCAAGGCCGCCGGTAAGGACGATATTGCTATTGAGTATGAGCGCGATGGCAAGCAGTGCTCGACCTCGGTCGCACTCAAAGAGAACGAACGCTTGGGCGTTTATGCCTCTACGCAGGTGGTTCGTTTGGACCCCATCTCCTCGGCGCGCCTCTCCTTCTCCTATGTTGCGCAGACGGCGGAGGGCGTGCTACGTCTGCTCCAGCCACAGCATACGATGGAGATCCTCGATCAGTCCTCCTCGATCGTGGGTATTAGCGTCATGTCTTCGCAGGCAGCTGCTGCCGGCCCCATCACGTTCTTGTCGTTTGCCGCGCTCATCTCGTTCTCGCTGGGCTTTATGAACTTGCTGCCTATCCCGCCGCTCGATGGCGGCAAGCTGGTCATCGAGATCATTCAAAAGATTGCTGGCCGCGAGCTTCCGCTCAAGGTCCAGACGATTGTGAGCTATGTGGGCATCGCGCTCTTCGCACTGCTGTTTGTCTATATGCTTCGTTCCGACATCCTTCGATTTATTCTGTAGGGGAGTGTTTGGATTGTCTCTATCCCATTCTTTGCCGCGCGAGCTGACGCGCCCCGTGCATGTGGGCGGCGTGCAGATCGGCGGCGGCGCGCCGGTGGTGGTTCAGTCCATGACCTGCACTGATACCGCCGATGCCCAGGCAACGCTTGCGCAAGTGTGCGCGTTGGCGCAAGCTGGCTGCGATATCGTGCGTGTGAGTGTGCCCACCGAGGCCGCGCTTGAGGGTTTCCGCACCATCTGTGCTGAGTCTCCGGTGCCGATCGTCGCCGATATTCACTTTAACCATAAGCTCGCCATCGGCGCTGTGGAGGCCGGTGCTGCCAAGCTCCGCATCAATCCCGGCAACATCGGCGATTGGGCCAAGGTCGATGCCGTGATCGATGCCGCTGGCGCCGCTGGGTGCGCGATTCGCATTGGCGTGAACGCAGGCTCGCTTGAGCAGGATATCGCCGAGCGCGATGACCTTTCGCAGCCCGAAAAGCTCGTAATGTCGAGCGAGCGTTTCGTCAAACATTTTGAGGACCGCGGTTTTACCAATATCGTTCTTTCCGCCAAGGCTCATAGCGTGTCCACGACGCTTGACACCTATCGTGCCCTGTCGCGCGAAATCCCCCATGTTCCGCTTCATTTGGGCGTGACGGAGGCCGGAACCAAGCTCCAGGGCACCATTAAGAGCTCTGTGGGCCTGGGTATTCTGCTTTCTGAGGGCATTGGCGATACTATGCGCGTCTCGCTTACGGCCGATCCGGTCGAGGAGCCGCCTGTCGCCTGGGGAATTTTGCAGTCGCTGGGTCTGCGTCGCCGTGGTCCCGAGATTGTCTCGTGCCCCACGTGCGCTCGCTGCCAGGTCAACCTGATTCCCATCGCTGAGGAGGTCACCGAGCGGCTTAAGAACTACTCCGCGCCGCTTTCGATCGCCGTGATGGGATGTGCGGTCAATGGCCCCGGCGAGGCTTCTGATGCCGACTTGGGCGTTGCCTGCGGACGAGGTCAGGGCCTGCTCTTTTCGCACGGCCAGATCATTGGTAAAGTAGCTGAGGACCAAATTGTCGACGCGCTTATGGCCGAGGTCGACAAGCTTATTGAGGAGAAATAAATGACCCGAGCAATGTATATGTCTAAGCTGTATGCTCCGACGCTCAAAGAGGATCCGGCCGACGCCGAACTTGCGAGCCATCGACTGCTGCTCCGTGCCGGTATGATTCGCAAGGAGGCCGCCGGTCTGTATTCCTATCTGCCGCTCGCGTGGCGCTCGATTCGCAAGATCGAGAACATCGTGCGCGACGAGATGGATGCTGCCGGCGCCCAGGAGCTCATGATGCCCATCATGGTCGACGCTGAGCTATGGCGTGAGTCCGGCCGCATCGATGCCTACGGTAAGGAGCTCGTACGCTTTGATGACCGTCACGGCCGCGAGTTCGTGCTCGGTCCCACGCACGAGGAGACCGTCACCGCCCTGGTGCGCAATGAGCTGCGTTCTTACAAGCAGCTGCCGGTGAATCTCTATCACATCCAGGATAAGTTCCGCGATGAGTTCCGCCCCCGATTTGGCCTGATGCGCGGTCGCGAGTTCATCATGAAGGACGCCTACAGCTTCTCTGCCACGCAGGAGAGCCTGCAGGAGGAGTACGACAAGATGAAGCAGGCCTACGCCAATATTTGCGAGCGCTGCTACATCAAGGCTCTGCCCGTCGTTGCCGACTCCGGCGAGATCGGTGGCGACACCTCCGTCGAGTACATGGCGCTGGCCGAGGCCGGCGAGGCTTCGCTCGTCTACTGCGACGATTGCGGCTTTGCTGCCGATGACGAGGCGGCAAGCACCAAGGTCGTCGTGACCGAGGGTCCTGGCGACGGTACGCTTACCAAGGTCGAGACTCCGGGCATGGGCACCATCGAGGCCGTTGCAAAGTTCTTCGGTTTCCCCGAGAACGGCACGCGCAAGTCGCTGGCACTCATCGACGCCGAGGGCAAGCCGGTTGTGGCCATTGTTCCGGGCGATCACGAGCTCAACGATTGCAAGGCCGAGCACGTCTTTGGCAAGGGCTATCGCATGATGACCGACGAGGAGCTTCAGGCGAACGGTCTGCACAAGGGCTTTATCGGACCGGTTAACCTGCCCGATGGCATTCGTCTGGTGTGCGACGAGAGCCTGCGCGATTCCAAGCAGTGGGCCTGCGGTGCCAACGAGGTCGATTATCACTTTACCGGTGCCTGCCCCGAGCGCGACTTTACCGTCGATGAGTGGGCCGATCTGGTCACCGTTGTCGCCGGCGACCCCTGCCCGCACTGCGGCAAGCCGCTCTCCGCTGCCCGCGGCATCGAGGTCTCTCAGGTCTTCCAGCTGGGCACCAAGTATTCCGAGGCCATGGGTGCCACCTTTATGGACGAGGACGGCAAGGAGAAGCCGCTCATCATGGGCTGCTACGGCGTTGGTGTGTCCCGCTCGCTCGCTGCCGTCGTGGAGCAGCACAACGACGAGCACGGTATCGTCTGGCCGGTCTCCGTTGCCCCGTACGAGGTCGCGGTGATTCCGCTCGATCCCAAGAAGGAGGAGTGCGCTACCGTCTGCGAGCAGATCGTTGATGGCCTGTGCGCCGAGGGTATCGAGGTTGTCGTCGACGACCGCGACGAGCGTCCCGGCTTTAAGTTTGCCGACAACGACCTTATGGGCTTCCCGTATCAGGTCGTTCTGGGTAAGCGTGGCCTTAAGAATGGCACCGTTGAGCTCAAGGACCGTGCCACGGGTGAGCGCGAGGATGTGGCGATCGACGAGGTCGTCGCCAAGGTCGCCGAGCTTGTGAAGGCAGCACGCCGTTAATCGACGATTTCGCTTGTAGTTCGATATACGGTACGGCCCCGCATTTCTCCAGATCGGGGAGATGCGGGGCCGTCCTTTTATCTTGTGGCATCCTCGATATCTAAAAGGAAAACCCCACAGCCCATGCGAGCTGCGGGGTTTTCCTTGTGCCTCCGATGCGAAATAAATCGCTCAGATATTACTGATAATCGACGACGTCGATCCAGTTCTTCAGGAACTCATCGTTCACGTTGCGCTTACGAGCGAGCTCGGAAGCGGCGACGATGCTCGTCCACTGACGCACGACCTGCATGGGCATGTCGGCGCGGTCGCAGTAGAGCTCCAGGTAGGCCTCAGCCTGATCCTTGCTGTTGAGGGCAAAGAGCAGGTAGGTGGTGGCAACGTCGGCAGCAGGGGAGCCCTGGGTGGCGTGTGCCCAGTCGCACACATAGAGCTGGCCGTCGTCGCCGACGATGACGTTGGAGGGGTTGAAGTCGCCGTGGCAGACCTTAAACTCCTTGGTCATGCCGTCCAGACGCTCCTGAAGGTTGTAGCGCGTGGTGGCATTGAGCTGATCAAGGCTGTCGATCATGCGGGCGAACTTGTCGCGCTGACGGTTGAGCAGCGGGGATGTGTAGCCGTGGATCTCGATCTGGAGGTCGACGAACATCTCGAGGTACTCACCAAAGCGCTGGGGCTCGGCAGTCATCTTCTCGGCAAGGGTGGTGCCCGGAACCTTCTCGGTCACGAGCGCCCAGCCGTTGGCGTTCTCGAGCTGGGAAACCTCGAGAGCCTTGGGGCTGCGGATGCCGCACTCATTGATGCGGGCAAGATTCAAAGCCTCGTTGAACACGTCGGAGACAGGCTTGGTCTCGTTAAAGACCTTGACGATCTTGTCGCCCAGGTCGTAAACGACCTTGTTGCCACGGCGGACGAGCTCGGTCTTGGAATCGGGTAGCAGCATGGTTGCATCCTTTCAACGATGCGATAGAAGCGACGGCGGGGGTGTGTGAAACACCCGTGCACCCCCGCCGTTAAAAACCGTGCTAAAACTAGCAGACGGCGTAATCCTGGGGCTCGCGGCCGTAGTAGGCGTCCAGGTAGAGCTCCTTGATCTCGCTCATGAGCGGGTAGCGCGGGTTGGCGCCGGTGCACTGGTCGTTGAATGCCTGCTCGGTCATCTCGTCGAGGGTGTCGAGGAAGTACTGCTCGTCAACACCGTAGTCGGCGATGGTCTTCTTGACGCCGATGAAGTCCTTGAGCTCCTCGAGCTTCGTGATGAAGTTCTCGAAGACCTCCTTGTCGTCCTTGCCCTCGATGCCGCAGTACTTGGCCATCTCGGCGTAGTTGTGCAGCGCGTTGGGGTAAGGATACTGGGAGAAGGTGCCCATCTTGACGGGGGCCTCGGCGGCGTTGTAGCGCATGACGCGAGTCAGGATGACGGCGTTGGCGAGGCCGTGGGGCAGGTGATGGAAGGCGCCGAGCTTGTGGGCCATGGAGTGGTTGAGGCCCAGGAAGGCGTTGGCGAAGGCCATACCGGCCATGCAGGAGGCGTTGTGCATCTCCTCGCGGGCATGCGGATCCTTGGCGCCGTTCGTGAAGCTGGAGGGCAGGTTCTCGAAGACGAGCTTGGCAGCGCGCTCGGAGAGGCCCTTGGTGTAGTCGGAAGCCATGATGGAGACGTAGGACTCGATGGCGTGGGTCATGACGTCGATGCCGGAGGCAGCGGTCAGGCCGCGCGGGGCGGTCATGCAGTTGTCGGCGTCGACGATAGCCATGTTGGGGAGCAGCGCGTAGTCGGCGAGCGGCCACTTGATGCCGGTCTCCTTGTCGGTGATGATGGCGAACGGCGTGCACTCGGAGCCGGTACCCGAAGAGGTCGGGACGGCGACGAAGTAGGCCTTCTTGCCCATCTCGGGGAAGGTGAAGATACGCTTGCGGATGTCCATGAAGTCCATGGCCATGTCCTCAAACTTGCACTCGGGGTGCTCGTACATCATCCACATGATCTTGCCGGCGTCCATAGCGGAGCCACCGCCGACGGCGATGATGACGTCCGGCTCAAAGAGGGCCATCTGCTTGGCGCCGCGACGTGCGCACTGCAGCGACGGATCGGGCTCGACGTCATAGAAGCAGTCGTGGGCGATGCCCATCTCGTCGAGCTTGGCCTCGATGGCGCGGGTGTTGCCATTCTTGAAGAGGAACTGGTCGGTGACGATGAAGGCGCGCTTCTTGCCCATGACGTTGCCCAGCTCGTCGAGGGCGACGGGCGTGGAACCCTTCTTGAAGTAGACCTTCTCGGGAGCGCGGAACCACAGCATGTTCTCACGGCGCTCGGCCACAGTCTTAACGTTGATCAAGTGCTTCACCCCAACGTTCTCGGAGACGGAGTTGCCGCCCCAGGAGCCGCAGCCCAGGGTCAGAGACGGCTTCATGCCAAAGTTGTACAGGTCACCGATGCCGCCGTGCGAGGACGGGGTGTTGATGACGATACGGCAGGCCTTCATGACGTGCTCGAACAGGCTGATCTTCTCGGCCTGGGCGGGGTGCACGTACAGAGAGGCGGTGTGGCCCGGGCCACCGGCGAGCACGAGGTGCTCGGCCTTGTCGACGGCCTCCTGGAAGTCCTTGGCGTGGTACATGGCCAGGACCGGGGAGAGCTTCTCGTGGGAGAACTCCTCCTTGGCGGGGTCGGTGGAGGTGACCTCGGCGATCAGGATCTTGGTCTTGGCGGGAACCTCGATGCCGGCGAGCTCGGCGATCTTGGCAGCGGCCATGCCGGGGATGCGGTGATCGAGAGCGCCGTTCTTGAACATGGCGGCACGCAGGGCCTCCATCTCGGCACCCTGCTTGACGAAGTAGCAGCCGCGCTTCTGGAACTCGGCCTTAACCTGGTCATAGATGCTGTCGATGACGGTCACGGACTGCTCGGAAGCGCAGATCATGCCGTTGTCGAAGGTCTTGGAGTGGATGATGGAGTTGACGGCGAGCAGCACGTCGGCGGTGTCGTCGATGACGACCGGGGTGTTACCGGCGCCAACGCCCAGGGCGGGCTTGCCCGAGGAGTAAGCGGCCTTGACCATGCCCGGGCCACCGGTGGCGAGGATGATGTCGACGTCGCGCATGACCATGTTAGTCAGCTCGATGGAGGGGACATCGACCCAGCCGATGATGCCCTCGGGGGCGCCGGCCTTGACGGCGGCGTCAAGCACGAGCTTGGCGGCGGCGATGGTGCACTTGGCGGCAGCCGGGTGCGGGGAGATGATGATGGCGTTGCGGGTCTTCAGGCAGATCAGCGTCTTGAAGATCGCGGTGGAGGTGGGGTTGGTCGTCGGGATGACGGCGCCCACGATGCCGATGGGCTCGGCGATCTTGGTGATGCCGTAAGCCTCGTCGCGCTCCAGGACACCACAGGTCTTGGTGTTCTTGTAAGCGTTGTAGATGTACTCTGCGGCGTAGTGGTTCTTGATGACCTTGTCCTCAAGAACGCCGCGGCCGGTCTCCTCGATGGCCATCTTCGCCAACGGGATACGAGCCTTGTTGGCGGCCATGGCGGCCTCATAGAAGATCTTGTCGACCTGCTCCTGCGTGTACGTAGCAAAAAGCGCCTGGGCCTCTCGCATCTGAGCGAGCTTGGCCTCAAGCGCCTCTACGTTGTCCACAATTGCGGGAGTAGTGTTTTCCGGTGACTTTTTCACCATTTGTGTCTCCTTGCGATCGGAGATTTACCCTACGCCTTGCATGATAGCAAGAAATTATTCGGCGAACGGTAAGATTCCTGTAAAAGGCACACTAAAACGCTTCAATATACTGAAGCGTTTTAACTAAAACTATCTGCCTGCTGCATCGCCCCACTCATTGGGGACAGACTCTCATGAGTATTTCAATGGGAAAACGGGACATCTGTTTGATAATCGCTATTCGCGGGTCGCGGTTGAGTTGGACACACAGGCGGTGTAGCTACTCGATTACATCCATTTCAATCCCGTGTAAGGTGCGTCCGACTCGCTCGAGGCGTACCGTTAGTTACAAGGCATACCAGCTGCGCTATGATCCCTTTGACATCTGCAAACCCTCATATAAGTCTGTCCCAAATGAGTGCAAAAAGGCGCCCTCCGTAGGGGAGGACGCCTTTGGTAAGTTCTATATGAACGCGAGGTCTTTGACCCGGAGAGTCCGAGGTACTTGTTGGTAAGACCTTATTTAGGAGCGCGCAACCTTGCCGGACTTGAGGCAGGTGGAGCAAACGTTCATCTTGCGACGGTGACCATCGACGACGACGTAGACGCGCTGGATGTTGGGGCGGAACTTACGGTTGGTGACGCGGTGAGAGTGGCTGATGGAGCGACCGGCAACGGGGTGCTTACCGCAAACTTCGCAAACTTTGGACATAACTGACCCTCCTTGGGCGACAAACGAACATGTCGCGTTAACAAACAAGCCTGAACTATAGCACAGAAGTCGCTCCCTGTGCGCAATCTACACAGAGATATTCCTCTTTTGGCGATAGTGCCCACGCCACGGCCCTGGACGTAGATCCGATTTGCGTGCAGCAGAGGGGATTATGCCAGCTCGTGCGTGCGTTTTCAAGCTCGTCCCACAAATATATATAGGTTTATGGAGCATTGGGCTCCGTTTACGGATTGCTCTGTATTTATGCTCGCAATTAAGCTCGAGGTTGGCTACACTATCCCTTGACCATTAAAGGGGTACGAGATACCCACATGGAATTACATAGCTGCCAAAGAGCAGCCCTTCCTGTGGGTGTCTGGTCCGCTTTAAGCGGTCGGGCATCTATTTTTTTGACTGTGTCAGCAGTCAAGACATGTGAGGAAGGAGATCGATGGGCACGACTTCCCCCAAGGCGGTCATCATGGACGAGACCGCCGTCAATCGAGCGATGACCCGCATCGCGCACGAGATTCTCGAGCGCAACGAGGGCTGTGAAGACCTCGCTCTGGTCGGCATCGTCACGCGCGGCGACCTTCTGGCAAAGAAGCTCGCCGAGGAGATCAAGGAGATCGAGGGCGTCGAAGTTCCGCTCGGCAGCCTGGACATCAGCTTCTACCGCGATGACTATGCGACCAATTTCGCTCCCGCGATCCACGCCACCAACATTCCCTTTAGCGTCGACGGCAAGCGCGTCGTGCTGGTGGACGACATCCTGTATACAGGCCGTACCATCCGCGCCGCTCTCGACGCCGTCATGGACCTGGGCCGTCCGAGTCGCATTGAGTTGGCAGTCCTCGTTGACCGCGGCCACCGCGAGCTCCCCATCTCGCCGGACTTTGTCGGCAAGAACGTTCCCTCGTCGCATGAGGAGAACGTGCATCTATATATGAAGGAAGTCGACGGCCACACCGCCGTCGAGATCAACGACGTCGCGCCGGGCTCCCACGTGGGTTCTGCGCCGCTGGGAGGTGAGTAGTACCGTGGCGTTCAACCATAAGCACCTGATCGACATTACCGAGTACTCCGAAGAGGACATCAAGCTCATCCTCGAGACCGCCAAGGCGTTCTCCGAGGTCAACGAGCGTGCGATCAAGAAGGTCCCCACGCTCAAGGGTAAGACCATCGTCAACATGTTCAACGAGCCCTCGACGCGCACCCGTAGCTCCTTCGAGCTCGCCGAGAAGCGTCTTTCGGCCGACAGCCTCAACTTTGGCGGCTCCTCGACCTCCACGGTCAAGGGCGAGAGCCTCGTCGACACCGTCGAGACCCTCAACGCCTATAAGATCGACTGCATCGTCGTGCGTGATAAGCACGCCGGCGCGCCCTACATCGTCACGCAGAACTCGCCCGCGAGCGTCATCTGCGCCGGTGACGGCAAGCACAACCACCCCACGCAGGCTCTGCTCGACCTGTATACCATCTGGGAGCACAAGGGTGACTTCCACGGTCTGAAGGTCGCCGTCGTCGGCGACATCTCCCACTCCCGCGTTTGCGGCTCGCTGATCCCCGCGTTGAAGATCATGGGCTGCGAGACCTACGCCGTCGCCCCCGGCACGCTGCTGCCGCCGGCGCCCGAGGTTCTGGGCTGCGACCACGTGACGAGCGACCTCGATTCCGTCCTGCCCGAGCTGGACGTCGTCTACATGCTGCGCGTGCAGCAGGAGCGCCTCGAGGGTGCCCCGTTCCCCACGATTCGCGAGTACCACAAGCTCTTCGGCCTGACCAAGGACCGCGAGAAGCTCATGAAGCCCGACGCGATCATCTGCCACCCGGGCCCCATCAACCGCGGTGTCGAGTTCGACTCCTATATGGCCGACCACCCGCAACGCTCCGTCATCCTGGAGCAGGTCTACGCCGGTATCTGCGTGCGTATGGCTATCCTGTATCTGCTGCTTGGAGGTGCCGATAATGGCCTTGCTTCTTAAGAATGCCCACGTCGTCGACCCGTCCGTCGAGCTTGACGGTGTCGTTGACGTCCTGATTGACGGCGACAAGATCGCCGAGGTCGGCGAGAATCTCGCCGTCGAGGGAGCCGAGGTCCGCGACCTTTCCGGCAAGTACCTCGTCCCTGGCCTGGTGGATATGCACGTTCACCTTCGCGAGCCCGGCTACGAGGTCAAAGAGGACATCGAGAGCGGCACCCGCGCAGCTGCCAAGGGCGGCTTTACCGGCGTGTGCGCCATGCCCAACACCGATCCCGTCACCGATAACGGCACCGTCGTGGAGTTCGTCAAGTCCCGTGCTGCCGAGGTCGGTCACTGCCGCGTCTATCCGTCGGGCGCCATGACCCGCGGTCTTAAGGGCGAGGCCATGTCCGAGATGGGCGATATGGTCGCCCACGGCGCCGTCGCCTTCACCGACGACGGTCGCGGCGTGCAGGGCGCGGGCATGCTCCGTCGCTGCATGGACTACGGCAAGATGTTCGGCAAGGTCTTTATGAGCCACTGCCAGGACGAGGATCTGGTCGGCCACGGCCAGATCAACGAGGGCAAGGTCTCGACCCGTCTGGCTCTCGAGGGTTGGCCGGCTGCCGGCGAGGAGCTCCAGATCGCCCGCGACATCGAGATCGCCAAGCTGACTGGTGCCAAGCTGCACATCCAGCACATCTCCACCGCCCATGGTCTGGAGATCGTGCGTGCCGGTAAGGCCGCTGGCGTTCAGGTTACCTGCGAGGCCACCCCGCACCACATGTTCCTGACCGAGAACGACCTGGACGAGACCTACAACACTTCGCTCAAGGTCAACCCGCCGCTGCGTACCGAGGAGGATGCCGAGGCCATTCGTCAGGGCGTCATCGACGGCACCGTCGACGTTATCGTCACCGATCACGCTCCCCACACCCCGTGGGAGAAGGCCCGCGAGTTCGAGCTTGCGCCCTTTGGCATGATCGGCCTCGAGACCTCGCTGTCGCTCGTACTCACCGAGCTGGTCAACACGGGCAAGATGAGCATGGGCCGTATGGTCGAGCTCATGGCCATCAAGCCGCGTGAGATCCTGGGCCTCGACCAGGTTCAGGTCAAGGCGGGCTCCGTTGCCGACCTGACCGTGTTCGACCCCTCCGCAACCTGGACGGTTGGCGAGGACGGTTACGAGTCGCGCGCCGAGAACTCCGGTTTTGCCGGCCGCACGCTCACCGGTCGTGCCACCGATGTGTTTGTCGGCGGTAAGCAGACGCTTGCCGACGGCTGCATCTGCTAGCATAGCCTTATCGCTTTTGTGCGCGGCGCCCTTGCGGTGCCGCGCTTTCTATTAGTTTGGACCATGCAACCGCATGGGGGATTGGAGCGTCTATGCCCACACCTTCCACTGCACGCATGCACGACTTCGAGGTCGTCTCGAACCGGGAGATTGCCGACGGCATCTTCTCGCTCGTCATCTCGGCCCCCAAGCTTGCAAGTGCGCTCAAGCCCGGCCAGTTTGTGAACATTGCCGTGCCCGGCGATGCTTCCTCGCTGCTTCGCGTGCCCCTGAGCTTCTATCGCGCCGACGCCGAGGCCGGCACCGTCGAGCTGTGGTACGCCGTCGTGGGCGACGATACCCGTCGTTTGTCCCAGATGGGCCCTGGCTCCACCTCTAACCTGCTGGGCCCCGGTGGCCGTGGCTGGATGGTACCCGAGGGCACCAGGAAGGCCCTGCTCGTCGCCGGTGGCATCGGTGTTCCGCCCGTGCTGTGCCTTGCCGGCAAGCTTGCCGAGCAGGGTGTGGCCGTCGACGTGTGCCTGGGTTTTGGCACCGCTTCCAAGGCCGTGGGCATCGATGAGTTCCGCGCGCTGGGCGCCACGGTCAACGTTTGCACCGACGACGGCTCGCTCGGCACGCACGGTTTTTGCACCGATCCTGCCGCCGAGCTGCTCGGCGAGGGCGGCTACGACTACGTCGCCAGCTGCGGTCCCGCCGTCATGATGAAGAAGGTCGCCGCTGCTGCCGCCGAGGCCGGTGCGTACTGCGAGGTGTCCCTCGAGCGCATGATGAGCTGTGGCTTTGGCGCCTGCAACACCTGCAATGTCGAGACGGTCGACGGTATGAAGGGCGCTTGCATGTGCGGCCCCGTGTTCGATGCTTCCAAGGTGGTGGTCTTCTAGTGGGTACCGTGAACATGGCCGTCGATTTTGGCGGCGTCAAGATGCAGAACCCCATCAACACCGCAGCCGGTACTTTTGGTTACGGTTGGCAGTTCCAGAACTTCTTTGATGTTTCCCAGCTGGGCGCCATCACCACCAAGGGTTGCGCAGCCGAGCCCTGGCCCGGCAACCCCGCGCCCCGCATGGCCGAGATCCCCGGCGGTATGATCAACTCCGTGGGCCTTCAGAACCCCGGCGTGGCCGCCTTTGCCCGCGAGTCCGGCCCGTGGCTCGAGCAGCTCTCCAAGGACGGTTGCCAGGTCATCTGTCAGGTTGCCGGCCACTCCGTTGACGAGTTTGTGCGCGCGCTCGAGATGTATGTCGAGCTATGCCCCTGGGCTGCCGGCTACGAGATCAACGTGAGCTGCCCCAACATCGCCGCCGGCGGTGCCGCCATGGGCTCCACGCCCGAGGGCGCCTCTTCCGTTATGGCTGCCTGCCGCAAGGTGACCGATAAGCCGCTGTTCGTGAAGATGGCGCCGGTCAACGTCGCCGAGATCGCCAAGGCCCTCGAAGCCGCCGGCGCCGACGGCCTTTCGGTCATTAACTCCATCCAGGGCATGGCCATCGACGTCCATACCCGCAAGTCCCGCGTGGCAAAGCCCAAGGGCGGCCTTTCGGGCCCGCTGTGCCACCACATCGCCGTGCGCATGGTCTGGGAGGTCGCCCAGGCCGTCGATATCCCCATCAACGGTGTCGGCGGTGTCATGACCGGCGAGGATGCGGCCGAGTTTATCCTGGCCGGTGCCACCTGCGTGTCGGTCGGCATGGCCAACTTCGTCGATCCGTGCGCTTCGCTCAAGATCGCGCATGAGCTCGAGGCCTGGGCCGAGTCCCAGGGCGTAAAGGACATCAACGAGCTGGTAGGTGCTTTCGAATGCTAGAGACCGATGCCCGCGACCGCGTAATCGTCGCCCTCGACTGCGATCGTGAGCGTGCGCTCGAGCTCGCCCACGAGCTTTCGGGCCATGCCGCCTGGCTTAAGGTTGGTATGACGCTCTATTACGCTGAGGGCCCAGAGATCGTCAAGACCTTTAAGGACCTGGGCTTTAAGGTCTTCCTTGACCTTAAGTTCCATGATATTCCGCATCAGGTTCGCGGTGCCGCCCGTTCGGCCTCGCTTGCCGGTGCCGACCTGCTCTCGGTTCACGGCTTGGGTTCGGGCGCCATGCTCGCTGCCTGCCGCGAGGGTGCCGAGGAGGCGCGCGAGGATCGCGCCAAGCTCGTTGCCATCACCGTGCTCACGAGCATGAACCAGGATTCGCTGGCCGAAATCGGCGTTGAGTCGCCTGTGGCCGAGGAAGCCGCCCGTCTGGCAAAGCTTGCCCAGGCCAACGGCATCGACGGCATCGTGTGCTCGCCGATGGAGGCCCATGACATGCGCGAGTTGCTCGGCCCCGACGCGCTGATCGTGACTCCGGGCGTGCGTCCTGTGGGTGCCGCCCTTGGTGACCAGTCCCGTGTGGCGATGCCTTCCCAGGCTATCGAGCGCGGCGCGAGCCATATCGTGGTGGGCCGACCCATCACCGGTGCCGACGATCCGGTTGCCGCCTTTGACGCCATCGTCGCTGAGCTGGTCGAAAACGTCGCGTAAAAGATTCCCCTAAGTCACCACTTTTGGGTTTCATTAGCACAAAATAGCCCCTGTGCCTGCGTAAACTTTCCCATCCTTTGTGTGGAATCGCAGGTCAGGGGCTTAACTTTGGGCGCAGTATATTGCACTTTTTGCGGGTATCGTCTAACCTATGGAGCCGCGATTGGGCATTTTGTACGTTCTACGTGCTAAAATGCCAATTATTGAATCAGATATAACCCAACTATTTGGAGGTACGAATGGCACTCCCTCAGCTTACCGATGAGCAGCGTAAGCAGGCTCTTGAGAAGGCTGCTGCCGCACGTCACGCCCGCGCTGAGCTTCGCGAGCAGATCAAGAAGGGCGAGAAGTCCCTCGAGTCCGTGCTCAACTCCGATGACCCCATCGCTTCCCGCATGAAGGTTTCCACCCTCATCGAGTCTCTTCCTGGTTATGGCAAGGCCAAGGCCGCCAAGATCATGGAGGAGCTCGGTATCTCCGCTACCCGTCGCGTCCAGGGCCTCGGCGTCCGTCAGCGCGAGCAGCTTCTCGAGCAGCTGACCAAATAAGTGAGCGCTCAGGATTCCAAGCTCTTTGTGATTTCTGGACCGTCAGGCGCAGGGAAGGGTACGCTCGTCACTCGTGTGCGCGAGCGCCGCTCGAACCTGGGCCTGACGGTTTCGGCTACCACGCGAGCACCACGCAAAGGTGAGGTCGACGGCGTCAACTACTTTTTTCTGACGCGCGAGGAGTTCGACCGCCGCGTGGCAAACGGTGACTTTGTTGAGTGGGCCGAGGTCCACGGTAACTGCTACGGCACGTTGGTGAGCGAGGTCACATCCAAGCTCGCCTCTGGCGCATCTCTGATTTTGGAGATCGATGTCCAGGGCGCCCTGCAGGTGAAGGAGCGTTTCCCCGAGGCCGTGCTGATCTTTATCAAGCCGCCTTCGCTTGAGGTGCTCCGCGAGCGTCTAGTCGGTCGCGGTACCGAGACGCCCGAGACGATTGAGCTGCGTATGGCAAACGCCGCCGATGAGCTTGCCCTTGCCGACCGCTACGACGACGTCGTGGTTAATGACGATCTCGACCGCGCGACCGATGAGCTCGTTCGCGTTCTCGATATGCATGAAAGGATCTGAGGTCCGTGTCCGTTGTAAAGCCTTGCATTGACGATCTTCTGGAGAAGACCGATCACAACCGCTTCCTGCTCGCTTCGCTTGCCTCCAAGCGCGCCTGCGACATTAACAGCATGCTGCGTGGCCAGCACAACCGCGTGCTTGCCGTCCAGGATGTCGATGACATCACCATCGGGCTTTCCGGTGCCGATACCATTTCGATGGCTATGGACGAGATTGTCGACGGCGACATCTCTTACGACGAGGCCCGTTACGAGAAGGCACTCGGCCACAAGGTTGCTGAAGCCTAAATGGCGGCTCGCGTCTGCCTGGTCCACTATCACGAGGTTGGACTGAAGGGTAAGAACCGCGCACATTTTGAGCATATCCTCATGGATAACATCAAGGCGGCCTTGGCCGCCTTTTCCGTGAATGCCGTGTCTCGAATCTCCGGTTATATCCTCGTGACCTTTAACGAGCATCAGGCCGACGAGGCGGCGCGTGTCATTCGCACCGTTCCCGGCGTTGCTCGCGTTTCTTTGGCGTATCACACCAATCGCGACCCTCAGGAGTACTGTGCCGCCGCCGTGAAGGCGCTGCGCGAGTTTGGTTCCTTCGATTCGTTTAAGGTGCACGCCAAGCGCTCCAATACCGACTATGAGCTCACCTCGATTGACATCAATCGTCAGGTGGGCGAGGTGCTGTGTGAGGCCTTCCCCGATAAAAAGGTTCAAATGCACGACCCCGATGCGATGGTGCACGTACTGGTGGTCCAGGGTAGCGTTTATGTGTACGCGCGCTCCGAGCGCGGCGTGGGCGGTCTGCCGGTGGGTTCTGCCGGCAAGGTCGTGACGCTGCTGTCGTCGGGTATTGATTCTCCGGTGGCAACCTGGATGCTCGCGCGTCGCGGCGCGGTGTGCGTGCCGGTACATTTCTCAGGTCGTCCGCAGACGCCCGACACGAGCGAGTATTTGGTGCAGGACATCATTCGTGCGCTTGAGCCGGGTGTCCAGATCGGCCGCCTGTACGTGGTGCCGTTTGGCGACTGCCAGCGTGAGATTTCGGTCACCTGTCCCAGCAACCTGCGCGTGATCATGTATCGCCGCATCATGTATTCGGTTGCCGAGCGTATCGCGCATATCGAGGGCGCCAAGGCCATCGTGACCGGCGAGTCGCTCGGTCAGGTTGCCTCCCAGACGCTCGAGAATATCATGGCCGTCAACGAGGCCGTGAAGATTCCCGTGTTCCGTCCGCTCATCGGGTCCGACAAGCAGGAGATCATTGCGCGCGCTCAGGAGATCGGCACGTTCGATATTTCCACCGAGGCGGCGCCCGACTGCTGCACGCTGTTTATGCCGCGTCGTCCCGAGACGCACGCCAAACTCGATGCCGTGCACGAGGCCTGGGAGCTGTTCGACCACGAGGAGATGATCGAGCGTCTGCTTAAGCAGACCGAGTACATTGACTTCTCCAGCAACACGTATAAGGCCCCTAAGACCTTAAAACGCAAACATTCGGAGCTTGCTCCGCGTGAGATTTACCAAGATCACGAGTAAATTTGTGCATAGACCGACGATGCGCCTGCATCGTCGGCCTTTTGCTATCTGGGCATTTTGCGGCTAAGTGTTCATTTGCTGACGTGTGCCTGAATAAATGGACAGATTTGTGCAAGGTTTTGGTCGGTTTTTGGTTTGACCGTTAAAACCGGTTTTGGAGCGTGGCTGTTGTGGAGCTCCTTTCCTGACACGATGGTGTTGGGAGGTTTTGCTATGGCGCAGCGCGAACAACACGAACGAGTCAAACGGATGGACCGCTTGGCGGACAAGCTGTTCGGTCATAAGGCAGTGGTGATGGCGATACTGGTCGTCATTGCGATGGCGAGTGGACTGGCGATGGCGAACCTTGGCGGCGGTGCCGGTGGCGTGTCGTTTGAGCGCACTGACGGTTCAGGCTCGTTGGTGGAGCCGGGATCCGGTGATGCCTCGAGCGGAAAGACATCCGAAGGTTCTTCGGCTAAGGCTTCTGCCGCGGCAGAGGTCTATGTCGATGTCGACGGCGCCGTTGTGTCGCCCGGTGTATATCGTCTCAAGGACGGCGCGCGGGTGGCTCAGGCGATTGATGCCGCCGGCGGGCTTACGCCCGAGGCAGACGTTACGGGGCTTAACCGGGCATCCAAGGTCACTGATGGACAAAAAATCCACGTTCCAACGGTGGGGGAGCAGCAGGCGTCCATTGCGGAAGCCGGTGTTGATGATGGGGCTTCCGCATCATTGGGCGTGAGTGGCGCAACGGGCCTAGTCAACATCAATACGGCAAGCGCGGCAGAGCTGCAGACGCTCTCGGGCATCGGTCCCTCCATGGCGCAGTCGATTATCGATGAGCGGACAAAGAACGGTACTTTTGCCTCGGTTGACGATCTGATGCGTGTGTCGGGAATCGGCGAGAAGAAGCTTGCCAAAATCAAAGATTGCATCTGCGTATGAGTGCGACCGAGCGCGAGCATGTGATGCCTCCGCGGCCCCTGATGCCGTGGACGATGGCCCTGTGTGCCGGCGTGTGCATGAGCTGCGCCTTGGTGCTCAACGTGGCCGCTGATGTGCTGCTGAGGGAGCAGGCGCCGGCGGTCGGGCTGCTATGGGCCATTCCCGTTGCGGCGGCGGTATTCGTTGTGCTGGCTCAATTTTGTGCACCGCTTGCTCCTTGGAAGCGGTGGCTGTATGCCGCGTCCGTCGGTCTCGTGGCGGGAGCGGTCGTCTCGGCGTGGTGGGCTGCGGGCGCGCTCAACGCCTCGAAGGCGCTCGACGCTCGAGCGGCAAGCGGCCTCGAGTTTGTCGTGCAGGGCGATCCATCCATAAACGACGACGTGTATTCCTATACCTGCGAGGCACGTGCGGACGGTAAGAACTTGGCAACGGTTCGCCTATCGTGCGACCTCGAGCTCAAGGTCGGGGCGCACGCGCGTGTTATCGGTCGCGTTTCACGTTTTGAGAACGATGCATATGGACGATCGCGCGTGCTCCGAGGCGAGGTGCGCAAGGTTCAAGCCGTTCGGATTGTGTCGGTCGACGAGTACTCTCCGGGGCCGCTGCTTCGGCTGCGAAATGGGCTGCTTGCGTCCATCGCGCCTGCGACCGACCCGGCGCGTGCGCTCATAGCCGGTGTCATCTGCGGTCGTTCGGCCGAGCTGCGCGCCCAGCCGGCGGGCGACTGGTTTTCGGTGACGGGAACGGCGCATCTTATAGCCGTCTCCGGCAGCCATTTGGCTATCGTGGGATTTGTAATCGAGGGTGTATTGCAAAAGACTCGCTGTTCACGTGGTGTTCAGCGGGCGATATTGGCGATGGCGCTTGTGGGCTACACTGCCTTTACGGGCGCGTCTCCCTCGGCCGTGCGCGCGTGCTGCATGGTGTTCGCGACGCTTGTCGTAAACGGCGCGGGGCGTCGCCGGCACGGCGCATCGGCACTCTTCGTAACCATGTCCATCTTTGTGCTACTGCGGCCGACGGTGCTGTTCGAGATGGGCTTTCAGCTCTCGTGTGCCAGCGTCTTAGCCATTCTGTGCTTTTGCCCCTATGCGACCTACGCTTTGGGTGAGCTGGGTGTGCCATCGGGCGTTGCCAACATACTTTCCGTCACGCTGTGCTCGCAACTGGCAACACTTCCCATTACCATTCCTGCCTTCGGTACGTTCTCGCTCATTGCTCCGCTGGCAAATGCAGTCATCGGTCCGGTGGTGAGCGTACTGCTTGCTGTGTCGATCGTGCTGGTTCCCTTTTCGCTCGTGGAACCGTTGCGGATTTGGGCGCTCGTTGTGCCCATGGTTGCCGCCCGTTGCGCACTGTTCTTCGAGCAGCTGTTTGCCGCCGTGCCTGGTGCATCTGTGAGTGTGCCGCCCGATAGCATGTGGATTTACCTAGTGCCGTGTTTGCTGGCGGTTCTGTTGGTCTGGTGGCCGCGTCCCCGTGCACGCCCTATGGCGGTGGGGCTTTCATGCCTGGTGCTCTTGGCTGCGATTCCGTACATCTACTGGGATCGATTCGCTCCGCCTTCGGTGACGGTGCTCGATGTGGGCCAGGCGGATGCGATTCTTATCCGCCAGGGCGACGCATTAGCACTCGTCGACTGCGGGCTCGATGAGCGCGTGGTAGCGGCGTTGGTTCGCAATAATGTGCACCATATCGATGCCGTCTTTGTGACGCATTGGGATGAGGATCACTGGGGTGGTCTACCTGCCGTGCTCGAACAGTTTTCGGTCGGAACGATTGCCGTGGCGGCGGATGCGCTGGAGGATGCTCCTGCCGAGGTATTGAATCGACCTGGCGTTGAGTATCGGCAGGTGCGCCGTGGGGATACGGTCGACATCGGCTCATTTTGTGCCCGCGTGATGTGGCCGTTCGAGTCCGTAGATGGCGAGGGAAATGAGGACTCGCTTGTCCTGCTACTCTCTTATGTTCAGGAAGGCAAGAGCCTGCGTATGCTCCTCACTGGTGATGCCGAGCTCGACCAAGAACGGGAATTCGTGCAGGAGGTGGGGGATATCGATGTCCTTAAACTTGGGCATCACGGCTCCAAGGTTTCAGTCGATGGTGAGTTGCTGGATGTCCTGAGACCTGAGCTTTCCCTCGCGAGCGCCGGCAAGGGGAATCGATACGGTCATCCGTCGGATGCCTGCATCGATGCCGTTCAGGAAGCGGGCGGTGCGTTCGCATGCACCATCGAACACGGCGACATTACCGTCACGCCAACTGCGAATGGCTTTGCGATGCGATGCCAGCGACCGTGACGACGTCGTTGGCGTGTGGTGGGCCCCTGGGCTAGAATGGCACGGAACGAATACGAAGGCCTGCGGGAGGGGAGCGCAATGTCCGAAATCGGTCTGCTGCCGGCATATCTGATCGTCGGTACCGACGGAGTCAAGCGCGATCACGCCGTCTCGCGTATGAAAGCGCGTCTGGAAAAGACGGGCATGGTCGAGTTCAACATCGACGAGCGCGACATGACCAAGGACCCCGATATCGAGTCCATTATCGGATCGCTTAACACCTTTCCGATGGGCAGCGAGTTTCGCCTGGTAATCCTTGATGGCTGCTCAAAGCTCGCCAAGGCGGTCTCGGAGCCGCTCGTTGAGTATCTGGCGAGTCCCAGCCCCACAACGGTCTGCCTCATCATCGCCGACTCGCTTGCCAAGAACACGCGCCTGTATAAGGCGATCGCCAAAATCGACAAGAAGGCCGTGATCGATTGCTCCGGCACCAAGCGCTGGGAGCTGCCGCGTCGCGTGCAGCAGATGGCGACGCAGCACGGCAAGTCGATCTCGACGGCGGCCGCCGAGGAGCTCGTCTCGCGTTCGGGTGAAAACACTCGCATGCTCGATAACGACTTGGTTAAGCTTGCCCAGATGGTCGAGGCGCCCCAAATTGAGCTTGCCGATGTGGAGCGCTGGATTGTACGTACGGCCGAGGTCCAGCCCTGGGACTTTCTCAATGCGGTCTCGGCCCGTGACATGCGACGCTCGCTTGAGTTTTTCAATCTATTGCCCGCCAAGAGCTACGTGTGGACTTACACGTTGCTGTGCGGCCGCATCCGCGAGCTTATCGTCGCCAAGGCGCTCGATGCGCGCGGACAGGGTCGTGAGCTGGCCGCAACGCTCAAGCTCCAGTCCTGGCAGGTCAAGAATCACCTGACCTGGGCACGTCGCTTTTCGATGGCAGAGCTCGTCGCAGCGCTCGAGGGGGCGGTCGATGTAGAGCTCGCGCTCAAGGGTTCGGCCGAATCTCGGACTGCGCTTTTGCTCTGGATTACGAACATCTTGAGAAAATCGTGATGATACCTGCCTATTTGACAAATTCGTTCTATCCCTTTGAGGGGGAGCGTGCTATAGTAGGCGCTTGCATGACCTCACCGTGTCTCAGAGGTGTCATACATTTTTTTGCAAGGAACTCGAAAGGAACTCCAGAAGTGGCAAACATCAAGTCTCAGAAGAAGCGTATCCGCACCAATGAGGCAGCTCGCATGCGTAACAAGGCTGTCAAGTCCGAGCTCAAGACGCTGACCAAGCACGTCCAGTCCGCCGTCGCCGAGGGCGACGCCGAGAAGGCCCAGGCTGCCCTCAAGACCGTCACCAAGCGTCTCGACATGGCTGCCGCTAAGCATGTTATCCACAAGAACCAGGCTTCCAACCGCAAGTCCGGTCTTGCCAAGCTCGTGAACAGCATCAACGCCTAAGTTGTAAATTTCACACCACACAGATTACGCGCATAAATGGAGCCTGTTTTATGGAACAGGCTCCATTTTTTGTACCGCTCGGGTAAGATAGTCCGCATGAATACTTCAATTGACATTTCCCACATCCGCAACTTCTCAATCGTTGCGCACATCGACCATGGCAAGTCCACGATCAGCGATCGCATCCTCGAGCTCACCCATACCGTCGACGAACGCGACATGGAGTCGCAGCTGCTCGACACCATGGATATCGAGCGCGAGCGCGGCATCACGATCAAGTCCAATGCCGTTCGCGTGTCCTATGACGCCGACGATGGCGAGACGTATCAGTTCAATCTGATCGATACGCCGGGCCACGTGGACTTTACCTATGAGGTCTCGCGCTCGCTGGCAGCCTGTGAGGGCGCGGTGCTCGTTGTCGACGCCACGCAGGGCGTTGAGGCGCAGACCGTCTCTAACGCGACGCTCGCCATGAACGCCAATCTGGACATTGTGCCGGCCATCAACAAGATTGACCTGCCCTCGGCTCATCCCGACGAGGTTAAGACCGAGATCGAGGATGACCTGGCGATTCCTGCCGACGATGCCGTATGCGTATCGGGCAAGACCGGCGAGGGCATCCACGATCTGCTGGAGTCCATTGTCTTTTTGATCTCTCCGCCCAAGGGCGATGCGAATGCGCCGCTCAAGGCACTCATCCTGGATTCGTACTTCGACGAGTATCGTGGCGTCGTCGCCACGGTGCGCATCTTTGACGGCTCCATCAAAAAGGGCGATACCCTGCGCATGATGCAGGCAAAGGGCGACTTTTTGGTCGATGGCGTGGGCGTCAAGCGTCCCGCCGAGACCCCGGTCGATGCGCTGACGGTCGGCGAGGTGGGCTACGTAGTCACGGGCCTGAAGGACCCCGAGGCCGTTCGCGTGGGCGACACCCTTACCTGGGCGTCGAACCCCTGCCCCGAGCCGCTTCCGGGCTACCGCGAGGCCAAGCCCATGGTCTATACGGGCCTGTTCCCGATCGATAACAAGGATTACGAGAACCTGCGCGACGCACTCGATAAGCTCCACGTTAACGACCCGTCGTTGGTGTGGGAGCCCGAGACGTCCGTGGCGCTCGGCTTTGGCTTCCGCGTGGGCTTCTTGGGCCTGCTGCACATGGAGGTCGTTAAGGAGCGCCTCGAGCGTGAGTTCAACCTTGACCTCATCGCCACGAGTCCTTCGGTCGACTATCACGTGTACAAGACCGATGGCGAGATGGTCGATGTCCGCAGCCCGCAGGATCTGCCCGAGGCTACGCGTATCGAGCGCATTGAGGAGCCCTACCTCAAGGCAAAGATTATCTGCCCGCCCGAGTATACGGGTGCCGTCATGCAGCTCGCTATCGAGCACCGCGGCGTTACGACCGACATGATCCATCTCACGAGCAAGTCGGTCGAGATGCGCTTTGACATGCCGCTCGCCGAGCTCATTTTGGACTTCTTTGACCAGCTCAAGAGCCGTACCAAGGGCTATGCCTCGCTCGACTACGAGTTCAACGAGTACCGTCCCTCCGAGCTTGTGAAGCTCGATATCTTGCTTTCGGGTGATGAGGTGGACGCGCTGTCGTTTATCGTCCATAAGGACAAGGCCTATGGCCTGGCCCGTGGTCTGTGCGACAAACTTAAGGAGATCATCCCGCGTCAGCTGTTCGAGGTTCCCATCCAGGGTGCTATCGGCAACAAGATCATCGCCCGTTCTACCGTCAAAGCGCGTCGCAAGGACGTGCTTGCAAAGTGCTACGGCGGCGATATCTCGCGTAAACGCAAGCTGCTCGAGAAGCAGAAAGAGGGCAAGAAGCGCATGAAGGCCATCGGCTCGGTCGAGGTCCCGCAGGAGGCCTTTATGGCGATCCTCAAGGTGGACGAGTAGGTCTATGGCGCTTTCCGAATACAGCAAGCGGCTGCTGGGCGCCTATGCCGAGCAGCCGTTCCTTATGGCTCCCATGGCGGGCGTGACTGACCCCGCCTACCGCATCATGTGTCGCCGCCGCGGTGCCAACCTTGCCTACAGCGAGATGGTGAGCGTGGCGGGCCTTGCCTATGCCAGCAACAAAACGTGGCGCCTGGTGCTGCCGGCCGACGAGGAGCAGCAGATTTGCGTGCAGCTCTTTGGCTCCAAGCCCGATCAGTTTGCGAGTGCCGTCGCCGCCGTCGAGGAGCGTGTGGGCGATCGCCTGTCGCTCATCGATATCAACATGGCCTGTCCTGCCCGAAAGGTTGTCACCAAGGGCGAGGGCTCTGCCCTTATGCGCACGCCCGATTTGGCCGAGAAGATCGTCGAGGCGGCGGTGGGCGCGGCGCATGTGCCCGTGACCGTAAAGATCCGCAAGGGCTTTTATGCCGAGGACCGTAATGCCGCGACGTTTGCCCAGATGCTCGAAGGCGCCGGTGCCGCCGCGGTGGCGGTGCATGGCCGCTGCGCCACGCAGCTCTATACGGGCCAGGCCGATTGGTCGGTCGTCGATGAGGTTGCCGACGCCGTTGAGATTCCCGTGATCGGTTCGGGCGACGTGTTTACCGCCGAGGATGCCGCGGAGCATCTGCGCAACTCGGGCGCCAGCGCGGTGTTTATCGCGCGCGGTATCTACGGGAACCCGTGGGTGTTTGGCGATGCTCGCGCCCTTGCGCTCGATGGCATACCGGTGCCGGCTCGCAGCTCCGTCGAGCGCCTGGACGCCCTGCGTGAGCACCTAACGCTGACACATGAGCTCCTGCCGCTCATGTCGCGTGCCCGTACGTACGCAAGCTGGTACTTAAAAGGCATGCCCCATGCCGCCGCCTGGCGTGCCCATGTGGTGCGCTGCTCCACGTATGAGGAGTTTATGGCGCTGGTCGATGAGATCGAGCATGATGTGGTGGCCTGCGAGGCTGCCCTTGCCGCCGGCGAATCGGTGCCCCCTCATCCGCTGGAGGCTTAAGGGTGGCCGTTACCGCGCTGTACGTGCACGTGCCGTTTTGCGCTCAAAAGTGCCGGTACTGCGACTTTGACTCGCGCAGTTTCGCTTCGTGCGAGCTGGGTGCAGCGCTCGATGCCTATTTTGAGCAGTTGTTCGCGCGCCTCGATGCTTTTGGCAAGGCTGGTGCCCTTGACCAGATCCGCACCGTCTATGTTGGCGGCGGTACGCCGTCGCTGGCGGGGGAGCGCCTGGTAGAACTCGCCCGGCGTATCTCTGCGTGGTGCGCCCCCGTTGAGTTTACCTGCGAGGCCAATCCCGAGTCGCTGACCGCCGAGCTTGCCACTGCGCTTGCCAAGGTTGGTGTCACACGCGTCTCTCTGGGCGTGCAAACGCTCGATAACACCGAACTTACTGCCATCGGCCGTATTCACGATGCCGATCGGGCGCTCGCTGCCATCGCGACGGTCAAGAACGCTGGGCTTGACGTGTCGTGCGACCTTATGTGCGGACTTCCCGGGCAAACCGCATCGAGTTGGAAGCGCACGCTCGATGGCGTGCTCGCGGCGGCTCCACATCATGTGTCGGTCTACCCGCTTACGCTCGAGGAGGGGACGCCCCTTTATCGCATGGCGTGCCGCGACGAGTCGCTCGAGCCTGATGAGGATTTTCAGGCCGCCTGCATGGATGTGGCGCGTGAGCGTCTGGGTGCGGCCGGTTATCACCCCTATGAGGTGGCAAGCTATGCGCTCGACGGGCATGAGTGCGCCCATAACATTGCCTACTGGACCGGACGGGGCTACCTGGGCCTGGGTCGTTCTGCCGCGGGCATGCTCGACGCCGAGGATTTCGATCGCTTGGCCGGACTGTTTTCCGACGTGCCTGCTCGCGGCGATGCGTATCGCGTGCGCCTGGTGCAACGTGACGATGACGCGACGGCGTTCGAGGCCGAATATCTGTCGCAGCGCGAGGCAGCGGCCGAAGACCTGATGCTTGCTTGCCGCATGACGCGCGGTGTCGCGTCCGACCTGTTGATTCGCGTGGCTCGTGTCATCCCGGCCGATGAGCTGACAGCTGCTTGCGATCGCGTTCTCGAATTGGGTCTTGCCACATGGGTGCCCGAGACGCTCGGGGTCCATGAGGGACCCTTCACTTCGGCAGATGTCGTCGCGGGCCATGTTCGAGCTCGTTTAGCACCGACACACCTGGGCTGGCTCGATGGAAATGTTCTGTTCGAGCTGTTTTGGGATCTAGCTTAGGCCGCTCGGGTAGAATTACCGGAATATATACGCTGCTGTGAGCAGGAGGTTGCCGCGCATGGCGACGATGAACGAAAAAGATTACTACGAGATTCTGGGTGTCTCCAAGGACGCCACCTCGCGTGATATTCAAAAGGCCTTCCAGCAAAAGGCCCGCAAGCTCCATCCGGACGTCAACAAAGAGCCGGATGCCGAGGAAAAGTTCAAAGAGGTTTCCGAGGCCTACGCCGTGCTTTCGGATGAGCAAAAACGTGCGCGCTACGACGCCATGCGTTCTGGCAATCCCTTTGCCGGTGCTCCTACGGCTTCGTCCTATGGTGGCGGTTACGCCGGCAACACGGGCTATGGCAATCCCTTTGAGGGCGGCTTTCCCTTTGGTGGCGCCTGGGGCCAGCAGCGTCGCGGCCAGGCTGCCTACAATCCCGAGAACGGCGCCAACGTGGTCGTCGATATCAAACTCGACGCCAAGGAGGCCAAGGGCGGTACCCGCAAGACCGTCCGCTACACGCGTTTCGATACGTGCGGACATTGCGGCGGCTCGGGTTCTGTCTCCTCCGAGCATGCCCATACCTGCCCAAGCTGTGGCGGCCGCGGCCACATCGACGTCGACCTGTCCTTCCTGTTCGGTGCCGGCACGTTCCAGTCGGTCTGCCCCGAGTGCGGCGGTTCCGGCAAGGTCGTCGCTGACCCCTGTCCCGATTGCGGCGGCAGCGGGCGAACTCGTGTGACCTCCGAGCAGACGATTGAGTTTCCTGCCGGCACGCACGATGGCGACGAGGTCCGCATTAGCGGTATGGGTCATGCTGGCACCAACGGTGCCTCGGGTGGCGATCTAGTCGGCCGCGCCCATGTTGAGTCCGAGCGCCTGGAAGGCAAGGCTCGTACCGGTTTTTACCTGATGGGCATCGTGGCGCCGTTTTTGGTGCTGTCGGCCATCTCGGGCGTGTTCTCGGCCTTTGCCGTGATGTGCTTTATTCCGTTTGCCATGGGCTTGTTCATGGTGCTCTCGGACGGCGTGCTTCACCGCAGCCTGCTGTGGTGGAAGCGCGGCGCGATGCAGTTTGCCAACGGTTTCGCTAACGGATTTATGTTTGCGCTCGTGTCGGTTTGGTTTGCGAGCTGCTCGCAGCGTGCCATGCTTTCGCCTTACGGAATGCAATAACATCTAGCCCTCTGTTTGCGGCCGGCCCAGCTTGGGTATAGGACGCACTGTGACAATAATGAAAGTCGGAAGGATTCGGTCGTGTCGGAAAATAGGGATTACTACGAGGTGCTTGGCGTCGACAAGGATGCCGACGCGCGGACGATTAAGCGCGCGTTTCTAAAGAAGGCCCGTACCGTACACCCGGACGTTTCGGACGACCCCGAGGCCGAGGCCAAGTTCAAAGAGCTCAACGAGGCATATTCCGTTCTTTCCGACGAGCAGAAGCGTGCTAACTACGACCGTTACGGCACTGCCGACGGCCCTGGTGGTTCGGGCTACGTCGACATTAACGATATCTTTGGCGGCATGGGCATGGACGACCTCTTCTCGTCGTTCTTTGGCGGCGGTGCCGGCGGTGGCGCCAGAAATCGCCGCGAGCGTCGTCGCGGTCGCGATATGGCCATCTCCCTTTCGGTGACGCTCGAGGAGGCAGCACTCGGGTGCAAAAAGACGATCAGCTATGATCGCCTTGCTCCCTGTGAGGATTGCAACGGCACCGGTAGGGCCGAGGGCGCGATCGAAAAGCAGTGCAGCCGCTGCCACGGCACGGGCTATGTCACGACGGTCCAGCGCTCGTTCCTGGGCCAAGTTCAGTCCTCTTCGCCTTGCCCCGACTGCCATGGCGAGGGCACGGTCATTGATCATCCCTGCGAGACCTGCGACGGTCAGGGCCGTACGCCTTCGCACGAAAAGATCGACATCGATATTCCCGCCGGCGTTTCGACCGGTCGCCAGCTGCGCGTGAGCGGCTTTGGCGAGGCCGGCCTTCGCGGCGAGCCCTCGGGCGACCTGATTGTCAACGTGCGCGTTGCCGACCATGAGCGCTTTAAGCGCAACGGTGACGACCTGTACCTGGTGAGCGATATCTCGATTGCGCAGGCTGCGCTCGGCTGCGAGATCGAGGTCGAGGGCATTATGCCCGACGAGGTCGTTAAGGTGACGGTTCCCGCCGGCGCCCAGTACGGCGACACCGTGAGCGTCAATAATTACGGAATGCCGCGCATTGGCGGTGGCGGTTCGCGTGGCCGCCTGATCGTGCAACTGCGCGTGGTTGTTCCCATCAATCTCTCCAATAAACAGCGCGAGCTGCTCCGTGCTTTTGCCGATGAGATGGGCGATGACGTCACTTCCGGTAAGAAGTCGGTGACCGACCGTATCAAGAGTGCCCTCGACGATATCCTCGATTAAGGAGCCCGCGTGCTCGCACCCCATATTTCCGTCGTCAACCTCGGCTGCCGTGTCAACCGGGTTGAGTCTGACCGTATCACTGCCGATCTTATGCGCCTGGGCTTTGCTATTGTGGAGCCCCAGGATGCCGATCTGATCGTCATTAACACCTGTGCCGTTACGGGCGAGGCCGAGGCCAAGACCCGTAAGGCCGTCCGTCATGCGCTGGCCTATCCGGGCGAGCCTTACGTGGTCGTAACCGGCTGCGTCGTCAACCTGCATCCCGAGGAGTTGCTGGAGCTCTCCGATCGCGTGATCGCCGAGCCGTCCAAGATCGATGTCGCCGAGCGCGTCTGCGAGGTGCTGGGTGTCGAATCCGATAGCGTTCCCGCCTGCAGCGATGGCGAGGTGGTCGATGCGCTCGGTCGCTCTCGCCTGGGCGTGAAGATTCAGGACGGCTGCAACCATCGCTGCACCTATTGCATTGTGTGGAAGGCACGCGGCCCCGAGCGCTCCGTGCCCGTCGAGTCCGTGCTCGAGCAAGTTCGCGAGGCCCAGGAGGCCGGCGTGCCCGAGGTGGTGCTGACCGGTGTGAACCTGGGTGCCTACGATGGCAAGAGCGCGACCGACGAGCACGTCGAAATCGATGAGCTGCTCGAGGCCATCATGGAGCGCACGTCTATTCCGCATGTGCGCATTTCCTCGGTCGAGCCCATGGATATCTCCGAGCGCCTGCTTAAGGTTATGGCGCGCTACCCGCAGCGTATCGCCCCGTTTTTGCACCTGCCCGTGCAGTCCGGCTGCACTGCGACCCTGCATCGCATGGGCCGTCCCTATAGCGCCGAGGCCTTTGAGGACACGGTGCGTATGATTCGCGCCAATCTGCCGCAGGCGTCACTTTCTTGCGACGTTATTGTCGGCTTCCCTGGCGAGACGGACGAGGAGTTCGAGGAGTCGCTGGCGCTGTGCCGCCGTGTGGGTTTCTCGCGTATGCACGTGTTCCGCTACAGCAAGCGTCCCGGTACCCTTGCTGCCGACATGCCCGACCAGGTTCCGCCCGAGGTTATGGCCGAGCGCAGCCGCCGTATGCGGGCCGCCGCACAGGAGCTCGCTATTGCCGACGCTCGCCGTCGCGTGGGCACGGTCGAGCGTGCCGTGCTCGAGTATGGCGACAACCTGACGCTCGGCTCGTTCCATCATGCCCGTCTTGACGATACCTGTGGACTTACAGCCCCGTGCCTGCTCGATGTTGCTATCATCGGAGTCGATGATTCCGGCCTGGTCCATGCACGCAGGGAGGTTCATGGAAGCCTCGAAGATTAGACTTACCGTTCCCGAGGGAATCGATCCCTCGCGCGTTTTGGGCGCCGGCGACGGCGTCCTTCGTGCGCTCGAGAGCTTGGTTCGTGCCCATGTGGTCGCCCGTGGCGATAGCATCGCCGTGAGCGGTGACCCGGACGAGGTCGAACTCGTGGCGCGTTTTTTCGAACACGCTTTTCGCGAGGCGGCCGCCGGGCGCACGCTGTCTGCCGACGATGTCTCTCGCTGCCTGGCCGTCTTGCGCGACGGTGAGCACGAGGCTACGTCGCTTCGCGATGACGTGCTGCTTTCGTATCGCGGCCGCGTCATTCGCCCCAAGACGCTCGGGCAAAAGCGCTATGTGGATGCCATCCGCTCGCATACCATCACGTTTGGCTTGGGTCCTGCCGGTACCGGTAAGACCTATCTGGCTATGGCGCTCGCCGTTGCCGCGCTCAAGCGTCACGAGGTGGGCCGTCTGATCTTGACGCGTCCGGTTGTCGAGGCGGGGGAGAATCTGGGCTTTTTGCCCGGCACCCTCGAGGAAAAGATCGATCCCTACATGCGTCCGCTTTACGACGCCCTTTTTGACATGATGGATCGCGAGCGCACTGATGAGCTTATGGAGCGCGGCGTGATCGAGATTGCCCCGCTTGCCTACATGCGCGGCCGCACGCTGAGTGATGCCTTCGTGGTGCTCGACGAGGCGCAAAATACCACGCCCGAGCAGATGAAGATGTTCCTGACACGCCTTGGGTTCAACTCCAAGTTCGTGATTACCGGCGACCTGAGCCAGCGCGACCTGGTGGGTCGTCGTGGCGGTCTTGCCGACGTTGAGCAGATTTTGGGCCGTGTCGACGATGTCGCATTTTCTCACCTCGAGCGTGCCGACGTGGTGCGCCATGCCCTGGTGGGTCGTATCGTCGAGGCATACGACACTTATGATGATGTGCGCGAGAAACGCGTACGTGACCGAAAGGAGCCCCGTTGAGTGTATTGATCAGCAACGATGCCGAACTCGATACGCTGCTCGATGCGCAGGAGGTGGAGCACATCTGCGGGGTTGTGCTTGCCGCCGAGGGCGTTGAACGTGAAGTCGAGATTTCCCTTTCGTATGTCGACGAGGACGAGATGCACGAGCTCAACCACGAGTGGCGCGGTATCGATCGCACCACCGATGTACTCTCGTTTGAGTGCGATTCGGCCTTTGACGATGACATTCCCGCCGATGAGACGCTCGAGCTCGGCGATATTATCTTGGCCCCGCAGGTTATTGCCCGTCAGGCCCCCGGTTTTGGCAATGGCCCCGCTGACGAGTGCCGTCTGATGCTCGTTCACGGCATGCTGCACCTGCTGGGCTATGACCACATCGAGGACGACGAGGCCGAGGTCATGGAGGCCCGCGAGGACGCCATCCTGCGCGATTTGGCGCTCGAGCGCGGCGAGGACCCCAAGCTAGTCAACGTCGGCCCCATCACCAACCACGCCCACGACTAGGAGCCGTCTATGATTCCCGGATCGAACAAGGACCATCCGTCCTTCTTAAAGTCGTTTTCCTACGCCATGGAGGGCTTCGTTACCGCCGTCAAGACCGAGCGCAACATCAAGGTCATGCTCGTGGCGGGCGTGTGCACCGTCATTGCCGGCTGTATCGTGGGGCTCGACATTGCCGAGTGGGCCACGATTATCATCTGTTGTGGCTTGGTGATTCACGGCGAGCTGTGCAACACCGCTATGGAGGCTATCGTCGACCTGGCGACCCAGGAGCTCCATCCGCTGGCTAAGCGTGCGAAGGACATCGCCGCCGCCTCTGTATACGTTCTTTCCATCACCGCCGCGATTGTGGGCGTGCTGGTATTTGCCCACGCGCTCGGCTTTATTTAGAAAGGGATTCCCATGTCCGACAATATGCAGCCTACCGATGAGATCCTGGACAACGAGACTTTGGACGCGGTGGATACCGAGGGGCTCGAGGATGTCGAGGAGTTCGACCCGTTTGAGGGCATGAGCGATGAGGAGCTCGACGCCCTGTGCGACGAGGACGACAACCTTGCGGGCTTTGGCGACGTTGAGCCTGGTTTTCGCAGCGGCTTCGTGGCCCTGGTCGGCCGTCCCAACGCCGGCAAGTCCACGCTACTCAACGCCTGCTATGGCAAAAAGGTCGCCATCACCTCGCCGGTGGCCCAGACGACCCGCCGCCGCATGCGCGCCGTCGTCAACCGCCCCGGTTACCAGCTGGTCTTTGTCGATACCCCGGGTATCCACAAGCCCAAGGACGGCCTGGGGTCCGAGCTCAACAAGAGCGCGTTGTTCGAACTGAACGATGTCGACGTCGTCGCGTTTTTGATTGATGCCACCAAGCCGATCGGCAGGGGAGACGCCTGGGTTGCCGAGCGCGTCAAAAACGCCCGTTCCAAGAAGGTCCTGGTGCTCACCAAGGCCGATGAGGCCGACCCCGCACAGGTCATGGAACAGCTTAAGGCAGCCCACGAGCTCATGGAATATGACGATGAGATCGTGACGTCGTCGGTCAAGAACTTCAACGTCGATGCTTTCATTGAGACCGTTGCGCACTTTTTGCCCGAGGGTCCGCGTTGGTTCCCCGAGGACATGGGTACCGACGCTTCCGATGAGACGCTCGTTGCCGAGTTTGTGCGTGAGAAGGTCTTGCGCCGCACCCGTGATGAGATCCCGCACTCCGTTGGCGTGATCTGCGATGCGCTCGAGCAGACCAAGAAGGTGCTGCGCGTGCACGCCACCATTTACGTCGAGCGTGAGGGCCAAAAGGGCATTATCATCGGCAAGGGCGGCGAGATGATCAAGCATATCGGTATCGACGCCCGTCGCGACCTTGAACGCATCTTTGGCACCCAGGTCTTTTTGGAGCTGGACGTGAAGGTCAAGGCCGGCTGGCGTGACGACGAGGCCCAGATTCGCCGCTTTGGCTATAACGCCGAGGACTAAGGGCGCGCGGCGCGCATGGCAGGCTCCCGGACATATCGTACGAAGGTGCTCGTCCTCGATAAGACGAAGCTCAAAGAGACGGACCTGATCCTGACGATGCTTGACGAGCGGGGTCGGCAGGTTCGTGCCGTGGCAAAGGGCGCCCGCAAACCCGGTGGACGCCTGGCTGCGCGCTGCGAGCTGTTCTGTACCGTCGATATGCTGCTCGCGCATGGACGGTCACTCGACGTGGTTTCCCAGGCCGAGCTTATGGAGGCTCCGCTCGGCGCTGCGCCCGATTACGAGACGGCCTGCGCCGCAAGCGCGATCGCCGAGGTCGCGCGCGTATGCTCATTCGAGGACGCCGAGGACCCGTTTACCTTTGCCATCACGCAGCGGGCGCTCACGCTTGTCGGCAGCGGGCTCGACTCGGCACATATGGACCTGCTCGTGGCGGCCTTTGTCTTTAAACTGCTGTCGCACGTTGGCTACCGACCCGATTTTTCGGCATGCGTGCTGTGCGGAGACCCCATGCTGTCGTATTTTTCACCACAGGCGGGCGGTCTCATGTGCGGGTCGTGCGCGTCGAGCGTTCCGGGTGCCGAACTGGTGTCGACCGGTGAGGTCGCGTGGCTGCGCGCCCTCATGTCCATGACCTTCGATGCGCTCATGGCCGAGCGAATCGACCCGCATACGGCGGCGTTCTTGCTCGGGCTTTCGCATGTGTGGGCGGCGACGCACACCGACCAGCGCCTCCGTGCGATGGAATTCATGTTGGGTCGGTGATGATGCGCAGGGGCGGGCTGCTTGTGGTAACATATCGGCCTGTTGGTACCTCGACCTTGGTTGCTCGCTCCACCGGCGGCTTCCCAGTCCGAGGCGAATCGAGTCGCCCGTGGGCGACGCAAAACGAAAGGTGAAACAATGACTGTTTCCAAAGAGCGCAAGGCGGAGCTGACTGCCCAGTTCGGTAACACCCCGGTCGACACCGGCAACCCCAAGGTTCAGGTCGCCATCCTGACCGAGCGCATCAAGGAGCTGACCGAGCACATGAAGTCCCACCAGAAGGACTTCCACACCCGTCGTGGCCTGCTCATGCTCGTCGGCCGTCGTCGTCGTCTTCTCTCCTACATTAAGAAGAACGACATCGTCGAGTACCGTGAGCTCATCAAGGCTCTGGGCATCCGCGACAACATCCAGTAGGATTTGTACATGCTAAGAGCGTCCTGCGCAGCGGGGCGCTCTTTTTGTGTAAGGGCGCGAACAATCACGCTCTGAAGCGTGGCGGGGGCAGGGGGCCCGCGTCACATGAGAAGCTCGCAGGCAAGGGGCCTGTGGGGTAAAGGAGAACAATGACACTCGTATCCAAGACCTTTGAGCTGTACGGCAAGACCTACACCTTTGAGTCGGGCGAGCTTGCCAAGCAGGCCACCGGCGCCTGCTTGGTCAAGCAGGGCGACACCACGATGCTCGACACCGTGGTCGTCTCCAAGGAGCGCAAGAACTACGACTTCTTCCCGCTGACCGTCGACTTCAACGAGAAGATGTACGCCGCCGGCCGCATCCCGGGTGGTTACCTCAAGCGTGAGGGCCGTCCCAGCGAGAAGGCCACGCTCACCGCGCGCATGATCGACCGTCCAATTCGCCCGAGCTTCCCGGACGGCTTCCGCAACGAGGTACACATCGTCGCCACCTCGCTCGTCGCTGACCAGGTCAACCCCTTCGACGTCATCAACGTCATGGGTGCTTCCCTGGCCATGACGCTCGGCGGCGTGCCCTTCGAGGGCCCGCTTGCCTGCGTGCGCATCGGCCGTAACGTGGAGACCGGCGAGTTTATCGTCAACCCCACCTACGAGGAGCGCGAGAACTCCGATCTGGACCTGGAGCTGGGCGGCTCTGCCGACTTCATTTCGATGGTCGAGGCCGGCGCCGAGGAGATCTCCGAGGACGACATGCTCGCCGCCATGAAGTTTGGCCAGGAGGCCCTTGCTGCCTTCTGCCAGGCTCAGGACGAGTTCGTCGCCGAGTGGGAGCAGGTCAACGGCCCCATCGTCAAGAAGGAGTACCCGCTCGACCAGCCCGTCGAGGAGGTCCAGGAGCGCATCTTCGCCCACTACGACGAGATGGCTGCCGCCCTTCGCGACGCCGACAAGCTCTCCCGTATCGGTAAGGTTGAGGCTCTGAAGGAGTCCATCCGTGCCGAGTTCACCGAGGAGGAGCAGGCCGCTTGGGAGCGCGAGATCCCCGTGGCGCTTAAGAAGCTCGAGAAGAAGGCCATGCGCACCATGGTCGTCGAGACCGGCGAGCGCGTCGACGGCCGTGCCGCCGATGAGATTCGCCCCATCATGGTGAAGGATAACTACCTGCCGCTCGTTCACGGTTCTGGCCTGTTCCAGCGCGGTCAGACCCAGGTGCTCTCCGTCCTGTCGCTCGGCATGCTCAACGAGGGCCAGCGTCTGGACACCATCGAGCCCACCGAGGGCAAGCGCTACATGCACCACTATAACTTCCCGCCGTTCTGCACCGGCGAGACCGGCCGCATGGGCAGCCCCAAGCGCCGCGAGATCGGTCACGGCAATCTGGCCGAGCGCGCTCTGCTTCCGGTGCTTCCCGACGAGAACGAGTTCCCCTACGCCATCCGCGTCGTCTCCGAGGTCATGGAGTCCAACGGCTCCTCTTCGATGGCTTCGACCTGTGGCTCCACGCTCGCCCTTATGGACGGCGGCGTGCCCATTAAGCGCCCGGTCTCCGGTATCGCCATGGGCCTGATCCAGGAGGAGGGCAAGACCGTGGTCCTGTCCGACATCCAGGGTCTCGAGGACTTCCTGGGCGACATGGACTTTAAGGTCACTGGCACCACCGAGGGCATTACCGCTCTGCAGATGGACAACAAGGCCACCGGCCTTACCTTCGACATCCTGGCCCGCGCCCTGCAGCAGGCCAAGGAGGGTCGTGCCTTCATTCTGCAGAAGATGCTCGATGTGATTCCCGAGCCGCGCCACACCACGCGCAGCACCGCCCCGCGTATCGTCTCCATCCAGGTTCCGACCGACAAGATCCGCGACGTCATCGGTTCCGGCGGTAAGGTTATCCGCGGCATCCAGGACGAGACCGGCGCCTCGGTCGACATCCAGGAGGATGGTACCGTCTTTGTCGGCGGCACCGGCGAGTCCGTCGACCAGGCCGTCGAGCGTATCAAGCTCATCATCAAGGTTCCCGAGCCGGGTGAGGAGTACACCGGTCGCGTGGTCTCCATCCAGCCCTTCGGCGCCTTCGTCAACCTGCTGCCCGGTAAGGACGGTCTGCTGCACATCTCCCGCGTCGCCAAGGGCCGCGTGGAGAAGGTCGAGGACGTCCTCAACGTGGGCGACGAGGTCAAGGTCGTCGTCATCGAGGTCGACGATCGCGGCAAGATCTCGCTCGATCGTCTGGACAAGCCCGAGGCCCCTGCTCGTGCCGAGGGTGCCTCCGAAGGCGACGGCGAGCACTTCCAGCGCCGTGAGCGTCCGCGTCGCGAGCGCTCCGAGCGCAGCGACCGTCCGCGCCGTCCCGGCGACAACGGAGGCCGCAAGCCCCGCCGTCACCACGACGCCGAGTAACAGCTCCACATAAGCAGTTCAACAAGGGCGACTCCGCAATGGGGTCGCCCTTTTGCTTGCGCCCGGGAGGGGCGCATATGAAGTTTCCTGCTCTACAGTCCTGCGCAAGACGGAAAGCACATTAAGTGCTTTCCTTTGCGTGCGGAACTCGCGATAAACTTCATATGCGCCCCTCCCGGGCGCAAGCAAAAGGGCTGGTTAATGCCGCTCGCTATTTAGTTAGACAGTCTATTCAGTAGTCAGATTACAGATCTGTAGATAGCCGCAGCAGCATCTTCCCAGATAAAACCGACCAAAATAAACCTGTCTTTATTTGGCAGGTTTCCCGTGGGGCGGGCACTGATGAAGTTTATCGCGAGTTCCGCACGAACAGGAGGCCACTTAATGTGGCCTCCGTCGTGAGCAGGACTGTAGAGCAGGAAACTTCATCAGTGCCCGCCCCACGGGAAACCGGCGGGATAGACCGGTTCAGATGGGGCTTTGATGCATGGGTGGTCTGTTGATGGACAATTGGGTATGATGCTGTGGTTACTGCATCGACTCTGAGATGCATGTTTGTACGTTCCCGGCGGTCGGTTTGCCAGAAGCGCCCCGCCGGTTGTTTCAGACCCGTTTCGAAGAAAGGAAACCACACTAACCTATGGCAGCTAAAAAATCATCTCCCTTGAAGATCATTCCGCTCGGCGGCCTTGACGGCATCGGCAAGAACATGACGGTCTTCGAGTGCGGCGACGACATGGTACTCGTCGACGCCGGTCTCATGTTCCCGGATGACTCCCAGCCTGGTATCGATCTGGTGCTTCCCGACTACACCTATGTTCTGGAGAACGAGGAGAAACTCCGCGGCATCATCGTCACCCACGGCCACGAGGACCACACCGGTTCGCTTCCGTATCTGCTGCAGGACCTCAACAATAAGGTGCCCATCTTCTCGAGCAAGCTGACGCTTGGCTTTATCGAGGGCAAGCTTTCTGAGTTCCGCATCCGCGCACCCAAGTTCCGTGAGGTCAAGGGCGGCAGCCATGTCAACCTCGGCGGCATCTCGCTCGACTTCTTCTCGATGACGCACTCCATCCCCGGCGCTCTGGGCGTTTTCATCCGCACCAATCAGGGCACCGTTATGCACACCGGCGACTTTAAGCTCGACCAGACGCCCATCGACGGCGTCACGCCCGACTATGCCGCTATCAGCCGCTTTGCCAAGCAGGGCATCGACCTGCTGCTGTCCGACTCCACCAATGCCACGGTTCCCGGCTTTACCAAGTCCGAGGCCGAGGTTGGACCCAACCTGCTGCACGCCATCAAGAACGCCCCGGGTCGCGTGTTCGTCGCGTCGTTCTCGAGCCACATCCATCGTTTGCAGCAGATCTGCGATGCCGCCCGCAAGTGCGGCCGTAAGGTCGTTGTGACCGGTCGCTCCATGCTCACGAACACCCGCGTCGCGCGCGAGCTGGGCTACCTCAACATCGACGATGCCGATATCATCGATGCCTTCGATATCGATAACCTGCCCGACGACAAGATCGTCGTCATGTGCACCGGTTCGCAGGGCGAGCCGCTGTCGGCCTTGTCCCGCATGGCCAACGGTGAGCACAAGACGCTCTCTATTCACGAGGGCGATACCGTCATCCTCTCGGCAACTCCCGTTCCTGGCAACGAGAAGGCCGTCCAGCAGGTCGTCAACAGCCTGGCCAAGCTCGGCTGCGACGTGTGGGATAAGAACCGCGCTCTCGTCCACGTCTCCGGTCACGGTAGCCAGGAGGAACTCAAGCTCCTGATGGCCATGGCCAAGCCCACGTACTTTATGCCGGTTCACGGTGAGGCCGTGCATCTGCGCGCCCATGCCCAGCTGGCCCGCAAGATGGGCATCAAGGACGATCACATCTTTATCCTCGATAACGGCGATACGCTCGAGATGCGCGGCGGTATCGTCAAGCGCGGTACGCCCGTCGAGTCCGGTGTCGTCTACGTCGACGGCCTGCGTATCGGCGATACCGACCCCATCGTCCTGCGCGATCGCCAGAAGCTCGCCAACGACGGTATGGTCACGGCCGTTGCTATCGTCTCGCTCAAGCACAAGAAGATCGAGGCCATCGAGTTCTCGGGCCGCGGCGTCTCGTTTGCCATCGACGACCAGTTCTCCGAGGATGCCTCCGCGTCCATTATGAAGACGATCGAGAAGGGCAAGTTTAGCTTTACGAGCAGCGGTTCCGATGCCATTCGCAAGGCCGTGCGCGACTCGCTCTCCAACTTTATCTGGAGCCGTACGCGCACTCGTCCGATGATCATCCCGGTCGTCATGGAGGTTTAGTTTGGCGCGCGGATCTGCACAAAACGCCAAAGGCAATAAAGCCAACAACCAACCGGCATCTGCTAAGGGTGCCGGTTCCCATCTGCGTGCCAATAAGGGCCATGAGGCCGACTTCGACGATTTCGAGCCCCTGGTCGAGCCTTCGGCCAACCGCGATATCGCCGGCGTGGTCATCGCCGTTTTGGCGATTGCGTCCTTCATTGCCGTGATTTCGCCGGCGACTGCACCCGTTACGGCTGCGGTTGCCGGTTTCTACCACCTGGGCTTTGGCCTGGGCGCCTACGTGCTGCCGATCGTCATTTTGCTGTTTGCCGCCACGCTCTTTTTAGGTGAGGACTCGCCGCTCAACATTCGCTCGGTCGCGGGCGGAGCCTTGGTCTTTATCGCCGTCGTCTCTATTCTTTCGCTGATGGTGCCGGGTACGAGCGACTCGTGTGACCTTATGTTTACGCCGCAAAATCTGTCCGCCTCGGGTGGCTACATCGGTGCGTTTATTGCGAGTGCGCTGCAGAATGCCCTGGGTAAGCCTATCGCGATGGTGGTCCTGTTGGGTCTGGCCGTCGTTGGTTTTGTCATCATCGGCTTTTCTGTGGGTGGCGTGCTGCGCTCTGCTCGCGACCGTGCGGCCGATTTTGCCGAGCGCCGTCGTGCCGACGTCAACGCGAGCCCGTGGGGTGACGACGAAGCCCTGTCGGTGCCCGGCGTTGCCCGTCCGCACTTGAGCATTCTTCGTCAAAAGGGCTCCGATGCTGCCGTGACCACGGTTATGGGCAACGATGTGGACCCGGTTTTGGACGATGACGATGAGGACGATGACCCGTTTGTCGACGTGTCCGAGGCCGCGGAAGCTGAGCGGGCCAAGACCACACTGTTGCCGCGCCGCCATGTCAAGAAGGGCAAGGCTGCGCCCAAACTCAACACGAGCGAGCCCGACCCGTCTTGGTCCGATAGCGAGATTGAGCTCACTGAGGGCGATGACGAGGACGACGAGGCACCGATTGAGACCGCAAAGACAACTTTGCTGCCGCATTGCCATGCAAAGCGCGACCAGGTAACCGGTCAGCTTTCGATGGAAGACGACCCCGATAAGATCGACGAGTCCGAGCCGCCGTTTGCCGTGAATCCTGTTTCGGCTGCACCTCAGATTCCCGACTTCTTGAAGCATCCCAAGGTTGCCGATGCGCCTGCCTCGAGTGCTGTCGAATCGGCTGCGGCTAGCGATGGGGGAGCGGACGGTGGCGCCGCAGATAACGAGGGCGAAGAAGAGGACGGCCTCAAGCTTCCGCCGCTCGAAATCCTGCATGCCAACCCGCAGTCGGCTTCCGCCGCGTCTTCGGACAAGGAGCTGGAGCAGACCGCTGAGTCACTGCAATCCACCTTGCTTGAGTTTGGCCGCAGTGCCCGCGTGGTCGGCTGGATCGCCGGCCCCACGGTGACGACCTTTAAGCTGCAACCTGGCGAGGGCGAGCGCGTGAGCAAGATTTCGAGCCTTGAGGACGATATCGCGCTTTCGCTCGCTGCCCAGTCGGTGCGTATCTTTGCCCCGATCCCCGGCACCTCGCTCGTGGGCATCGAGATTCCCAACCGCAAGCGCCAAAACGTCAACCTGGGCGACGTGCTGCCCTATGTGAAGGGCGGTCCGCTCGAGCTCGCCATCGGGCGCGATGCCGAGGGCACGCCGGTTGTCGCTGACCTCGCCAAGATGCCCCACCTGCTTATTGCCGGTACCACGGGTTCCGGTAAGTCGGTCATGATCAACTCCATCATCACGACCCTGCTCATGCGCGCCCTTCCCGAGGATGTTCGCCTGATCATGGTCGACCCCAAGCGCGTCGAGCTTGCGGGCTATAACGGTCTCCCGCATCTCTATGTCCCCGTGGTGACCGAGCCCAAGCAGGCCGCGAGCGCTCTGCAATGGGCCGTGTCCGAGATGGAGCGTCGCCTGAAGGTCTTCGAGCGCCTCAACGTGCGTAAGATCTCGACCTACAACGAAAAGCAGGCCGCCGGCGAGTTTGAGCATTACGACAACCCGCCGCTAAAGATGCCCTACCTGGTCATCATCATTGACGAGCTCTCGGACCTGATGATGGTCGCCGGTAAGGATGTCGAGGCCTCGATCGTGCGTATTGCTCAGCTGGGCCGTGCCGCCGGTATCCACCTTATCGTGGCCACGCAGCGCCCGAGCTCCAACGTGGTGACGGGCCTCATCAAGGCCAACATCACCAACCGCATCGCCTTTAACGTCGCCACGGGCATCGACTCGCGCGTCATCATCGACCAGATGGGTGCCGAAAAGCTCACCGGTTTGGGCGACATGCTGTTCTCCAAGGTCGACTGGGGCAAGCCCCGCCGTATCCAGGGCTGCTTTGTCTCGGATGATGAGATCAACGAGATTGTCGAGTTCGTCAAGTCGCAGAGTGAGCCAGACTACCACGAGGAGATCCTGTCTGCCGTGGCGCCCGCTTCCATGTCCATGGCGGGTGGCGGCGGCATTGTCCGCACTGGAGTCGCCGAGCCGCAAGACGATGATCCGCTCATTTGGGAAGCCGCCCATATTGTGGTGGAATCGCAGCTTGGCTCCACATCTGGCCTGCAACGTCGTCTGAAGGTTGGCTATGCGCGTGCCGGGCGTATTATGGACATGCTGGAAGAAAAGGGTGTCGTCGGCCCGCCCGACGGTTCCAAGCCGCGCGAGGTCCTGTTGGACGAGGAGGGGCTTGCCGCGCTGGAGTCTGTCGACGCCGAGATGGCACGTGAAGATCGTGAGTTTGGAGGATTCTGATGGCTGCACGCTTTGGTGACATGCTGCTCGAGCAGCGTCGCCGAATGGGCCTTTCCATTCAGCAGGTCGCCAACACCATCAAAATCAGGCCGCAGATCATCGAGTTTTTCGAGACCGGTAACTTTGCTTCGATGCCGCCGCGCGGCTATGCGCAGGGCATGATTTCGAGCTATGCTCGCTTTTTGGGCCTCAATCCGCGCGAGGTCGTCAATGCCTACTTTGACGACCTGATGGCATACGAACGCGAGACGTCCCAGCAGGGCGGTCGTTTTCAGGACGCCGCTGGCTACGTCAATTCGCGCTCCTCGGTCGATAACGGGCGCTTCCTGATGGTTCAAGGCGGTCGTTCGACCCGCTATGGACAGCGTCCTCAGCAGGCCGGTTATATTACCGAGACGGGTTCGGGCGAGGAGATTCGCTCACAGCGTGACCGGTTCCGCAGTACGCCGATGCCCGAGGACCGTGCGCTTCCCGCTGCCCGCGGCGTGGCGCGTGACCCTCGTGCCGGCTACGGCGACGGCGGCTATTCCGATCGCGGTTACCGTGGTGCCTCTATGGGACGCTCTCGCGGTGGCTATGCGGATGCCGATACCACGCAGGTAACGCCGCGTCTTCGCTCTCAATCACAGCCGTATGGCCAGCGCTCTTCGGCTCCGCGTTCGGGCCAGCGTGGCTATCAAGGCCGCGGTGAACTTGCGCCCCGCTCGGGTCAGCGGAGCCTTCAGGGCCAGGGCGGCTATCGCGGCCGTTCCGATAGCAATCGCGGTCGTATGCCTCAGGGAGGCGGCCGCAGCAGTTCCGGTCGTGGACACGGCGGATCCCGTACTCCTCAAAACAACGGGCTCGATCCGCGTATCGTCTACGCCGGCATCGGTGCCGTTGCGCTGCTGTTGATTGTGCTCATCGTGGTGCTTCTGCGCGGCTGCGCATCTTCGGCACCCAAGACCACGCCCGAGACGCCCACTGCTACCAAGACGACGACCAAGAAGTCTTCTAAGAAGTCCGAAACGGTCGACGAGGACGAAGACGCCGATGAGACGACGGATGAGTCGACTGATTCGGACGCTACCAAGACGACGGCCAAGAAGGAAGAGAACGAGGTCACGAAGGTCAAAGTCTCCGTTGTCAAGGGAAAGACCGCTTGGATTGAGGTCAAGGTTGACGGCAAGTCGGTCTATGGCGCCCAGGCGACTGGCCCCTTTGAGCAGGAGTACACGCCCGAGTCTTCGATCGAGATCACCACGTCCAAGCCTTCCGATGTCACCGTTACCAAGAACGGTGAAAAGGTTCGTTACGATACCAAGACCTCGGGCGTGGCGCGTGTGACGATCACCGTTCCCAAGAAGGAGACGTCTGATTCCGAGAATGGTGAAAGTTCTGATGGTACCGACACCACCGATGGTACCGATACCACAGACGGTACCGATGCCCAGTCCACGGATGGCGCCGATACCGCAACTGATGGTCAGACACCCACCGATTCTACCGACTATTCGTACGATAGCTACTAGGCCGCTCGTACGCGAAAGGAAACATCATGGCTAAAGATTCCAGCTTCGACGTCGTGTCCGAGGTCAACATGCAAGAGGTCGACAACGCCTTCCAGCAGACCACGCGCGAGATTTCCCAGCGCTATGACCTTAAGGATTCCGGCGCCACGATCGAGCTTTCGAAGGGCGAAAAGCTCTTTACGATCAACGCCCCGGCCGACTTTGTCTCCAAACAGATTGTCGACGTGCTGAGCTCCAAGCTCATCAAGCGCGGCATCGACCTCAAGGCCGTCTCGTGGGATGCTCCGCAGGCGGCATCGGGCGGCACCGTGCGCGTGCTCGGCCATATCGTCGAGGGTATCGACCAAGCGACCGCCAAGAAGATCAACAAGGACATCAAGGACCAAAAGCTTAAGGTCAAGGTGACCATCGAGGCCGACAAACTGCGTGTTTCCTCTGCTTCGAAGGACGCGTTGCAGACCGTGATCCAGTTCCTGCGCGACCAGGATTACGGCCAGCCGCTGCAGTTCACCAACTACCGCTAATATCAATCGAAAGGACTGCTCTCCAACATGGATACACCGTTGGGCTCCGTGCTCTACATCACCCTCGGGTGCGCTAAGAACGAGGTTGACACCGACCGCATGCGTTCTCTTTTGACCGCCGCGGGCTACGAGGAGGCATTCGACCCGCAGGATGCCGATATCGCCATCGTCAATACTTGCTCGTTCCTCGCCTCCGCAACGTCCGAGAGCATCGAGACCACGCTCGAGCTCGCCAACGAGGTTCAGGACGGCGTTCGTTCTTGCCCCATCGTCATGTGCGGCTGCGTGCCGTCGCGCTATGGCGATGACCTGCCTGACGAGCTGCCCGAGGTCGCTGCCTTTGTGAAGGCCGACGAGGAAGACGGCATCGTGGCGGTCATCGATGGCGTGCTGGGTGTCGAGCGTGAGATTGCAGCCTATATCCCGCAGGTCAAACGTACCGTCGAGGGTGCTGTCGCCTACGTCAAGATTTCCGATGGCTGCAACCGCTTCTGCAGCTTCTGCATGATTCCCTATATTCGCGGTCGCTATCATTCGCGCAATGCCGAGAGCATCATCTCCGAGGTGCGCGACCTGGTTGCCGGCGGTGTGCGCGAGATCGTGCTGATCGGCCAGGACACGGGCATCTGGGGTACCGACTTTGCCGACGAGGACGTCGCCGATGGCTCGCCGCGCAATCTGGCGCAGCTGCTGCGTGCCGTCGCCGAGGCCGTGCGCCCGCACAACGTCTGGGTCCGCGTGCTCTATCTGCAGCCCGAGGGCATGACTGACGAACTCATCGAGACGATTCGCGATACGCCCGAGGTGCTGCCCTATATCGATATCCCTGTGCAGCACTGCGACGCGCGCATCCTCAAGGCTATGCGCCGTTCTGGTTCGCGCCAGGAGCTCGAGGACCTGTTCCGCGATCTGCGTGAGCGTATCCCCGGCATCGTGATCCGTTCCACGGCCATGGTCGGCTTCCCGACCGAGACCGACGACGAGTTCCGCGACCTTATCGACTTTATGGACACCGTCGGCTTTGACTACACGAGCGTCTTTGCCTACTCGCAGGAGGAGGGCAGCCTGGCCGCTAAGATGGAGGGTCAGGTCGACGAAGAGGTCAAGCTCGAGCGCGCCCAGGAGGCCATGGACCTGGCCGAGTCGCTCGGTTTTGCCGCCACTGCCGCACATGTGGGCGAGCGCGCCCAGGTGATCGTCGACGGTATCGAAGAGACCGAGGATGGCGCCGAGCTGATCGGCCATGCCTGGTTCCAGGCGCCCGATTCCGATGGCGCGGTGCATCTGGACGCCAGCGAGGCGTCCGTGGGCGATATTCTGACCGTCGAGTTTACCGATAGCTTCTGCTATGAGCTTATCGGTCATGTTGTGGAGTAGGAGAGCGTCGTGGCTAACGAGAGCAATAAGGAACTGACGAGTGTCTGGACGCCCGCCAACATCGTGACGTGCGTTCGCATCGTCTTTATCCCGGTGTTCATGATCGTGTCGGCGCTTTCTCACACGAGTGTTGCCGGTACGGATTGGAGCATCTTCGACGGCCCGCTCGCCGCCGCTGCCTTCATTCTGTATGTGATCCTGTCGTGCACCGATAAGGTCGACGGTTATCTGGCGCGTTCGCGCAACGAGATCACCGACTTCGGTAAATTCTTGGACCCCATCGCCGATAAGCTGCTCGTGTTCTCGGCCCTGCTGCTGTTCTTGGATTTTGGCGCGGTGACCGTGTGGTCCGTGTTCATTATCCTGTTCCGCGAGCTGCTGGTGAGCGCCCTTCGCATGGTCGCGAGTGCGGCCGGTGTGGTCGTTGCGGCCGATAAGCTCGGCAAGTACAAGACGGCAACCACGATGGTCTCCATTTGCGGTTACCTGTGCGTTTTTGCTATGGCCGGCTTGCACCTTGGCCCGGTGGCGCTGACGCTCGGCATCTACTCGGTGTCGCGCTTCCTGTACGCCGTTGCCGTTGTCCTGACCGTTATCTCGGGCGCCCAGTACTTCTGGAACTGCCGCAAGATCGTCTTTTCGGTCTAGGTCCTGGTGGGTATGACGGACTCTTTTGAGCAGATTTCCGCACATAACGAGGAGCTGGCGCGTGATATTGTCGAGCGCGCGAGCGCTCGGGGCGTGACGGTTTCGACGGCTGAGTCGCTGACGGCGGGTATGATCGCCTCGACGATTGCCGATATCCCGGGCGCCTCGGCGGTGCTGCGTGGCGGTGCGGTGACCTATTGCGATGAGATTAAGCATCGTGTTCTTGGTGTTGAGCAGGAGACGCTCGACCGCTATACCGCGGTGTCGCATCAGACCGCGCGCGAGATGGCGGTGGGTTCGCTGGAGCTGTACCAGAGCGATATTGCAGTGAGCGCAACGGGTTATGCCGGCCCCGGCGGTGGCACTGAGGACGATCCGGCGGGCACTTTCTATATTGGCTGGGCGCATCGTTCCGCCGATGGGGGCGTGCCGGTCGTGGACTCTGTGCGCTGCCACTATGAGGGCGACCGTTCGTGTGTTCGTGCCCATGCGGTCGCGGAGGCATTGGGGCGCATTGCCCTTGTGCTCAACTCTATGGAATAGACGTGTTTTAAGGGGCCTCCGAGCCCCTTAATTGTGGAGATAGGGACCTTAGGCTCATTTGGCGTTTGTGCTGGTTGTAGATGTATTTTTTCCTGCCTTGTTCATATTTGGTCCTTTGTGGTCAAGCATTTGGTCAGTGTTTGGTCGGCGTTTGGTTGGGTTTTGGAAAGACCGCCTGCATATGATTGGCCTGAACGGTTGACCACGAACAGCCGTTCGTTTATTATCGATGCAGGTTGTTAAGAGGAGGGCTATTCATGGCCAAGAATTCAGGTCCCGTACGTACCGTTCATGCTCGCACGACGGGTAAAGAGCGCGATGAGATGATCGCCACCACCAAGGCCGAGATCGAGAAGAAATTCGGCCAGGGTTCCATCATGAGGTACGGCGACGGTGGTCCCGAGCTCGAGGTCGAGGCCATTCCCACGGGCGCCCTGGCCCTCGATGCCGCTCTGGGTATCGGCGGCGTGCCGCGCGGCCGTATCGTCGAGATTTACGGTCCTGAGTCCTCCGGTAAGACGACGCTTTCGCTCGAGATCTTGGCCGAGGCCCAGGCTATGGGCGGCGTTGTGGCATTTATCGATGCCGAGCACGCGCTCGATCCCACGTATGCCGCGCGCATCGGCGTGGATATCGACGAGGTGCTCATTTCCCAGCCCGATACGGGTGAGCAGGCGCTCGAGATCGTTGACATGCTCGTGCGTTCCGGCGCCATCGATGCCATCGTCGTTGACTCCGTCGCCGCGCTGACCCCGCGTGCCGAGATCGAGGGAGAAATCGGCGACACTACGGTCGGTCTTCAGGCTCGCCTGATGAGCCAGGCGCTCCGCAAGCTCGCCGGCTCGCTGTCCAAGTCCAACACGACGTGCATCTTCATTAACCAGCTGCGTGAGAAGATCGGCGTCATGTTCGGCAACCCCGAGACCACGACGGGCGGCCGCGCCCTTAAGTTCTTCTCTTCGGTGCGTATCGACATTCGCCGCATCGACAGCATTAAGCTTAAGGACGAGGTTATCGGTAACCGCGTGCGCGCCAAGGTCGTTAAGAACAAGGTGGCAGCTCCGTTCCGTTCTGCTGAGTTCGACATCATGTACGGTACGGGCATCTCTAAGGAGGGCTCGATTCTGGACATGGCTGTCGAGTGCGGCATTTGCAAGAAGATGGGCTCCTGGTTTGCCTATGGCGAGGATAAGCTCGGCAACGGTCGCGAGGCCGCCAAGGCGTTCCTGCGCGAACACCCCGATTGTGCCGACGAGATTGAGCATAAGGTCCGCCTTGCCTGTGGACTTGAGTTTGATGACGATGCTCCGTCCGAGGTCGAGCTGACCGATCAGCCTGCGCCTGAGGAGTTTGACGAGCTTTACGCCATCGATGGTTCCGCCATGCTCGATGATGACGACGAGTAACGGTTACGCTCATGTCGTATACGGTGACCGAGGCCACGGTCGTCTTTCCCGATAAGAAGGCGGCCTCCTCGTTCTCGAGCGGGTGTGCGTCCAAAAAGCCTTGCGCACATATCGATTGTGAGCTTGAGGGCGGTTTTGAGCGGTCCATTTGGATTCCCGTGCGAGTCGCGCGGCTGTATGTCAAAAACCGCCCCGATCTTCCCTGTGATTGGGACAACTTCCGTGAGGCGGTGCAGCTCATTGAGCGTAAATGTGCACTCACCATGGTGACCGAGATGTTATCGCGCCGCGACCATGCGACGGGTGAGGTCCGTGACAAGCTGGCTCGCTATGGCTTTCACCAGCCCGCGATCGATTTCGCCGTCGAGCGCGCCACCGAGTATCGCTTTTTAGACGAGAGCCGCTTTTGCTCGTACTTTATCGAGGAGCGCAAGCGGCGCGGTTGGGGACAGCGCAAAATCGAGACCGAGCTCAAGCGCCGTCATGTCGTGCTCGAAGACATTCCCGGTTATCCCGAGGATTATTTTGCCGTCGAAGACGATTTGGCGCGTGCGTCAGCCCTGCTCGCCAAGCGTCGTGTTCCAGAGACGCGCGGATTCGAAAAACTGGTTCGGTTTTTGATGGGCAAAGGCTTCTCGTATCACATCGCCGCCGATGCCGTTAAGGCACGTCTCGATGCCGAACGCGAGGAATGTGCAGTTTAGGCGTATGCGTTTTGTGGCCCTGCCGTTCACCGCGTTTTAGCCGCCGTGCCGGGGCCCTTTATTTGACAGTTGTTGTGGTTCAACGTACGATAAACACTGTCATTTGCTTTGTGATATGTGCTCATCTGTGATGAGTTTGTTTATATGTTTATCTGTATCCGACCCGCATAAGCTGCGCCCATATTACTCAAATGTCGCGAGCCGTTCGTAAGGACGGTTCGCTTTGTTGTGTAACGAATCCATAAAAAGGAGTGAGCATGCCTATCATCGCAGCGCTCGTTGGCATCGTTTTGGGTGCCATCGCCGCCATTGCCTACATGCGCACCGCCAAGCAGGGTAGTCTTCACGAGGCCGACGAAAAGATCCAGTCGGCACACGCACAGGCTGAGTCCCTGATCGGTGATGCTAAGCGTCAGGCCGAGACCCTCAAAAAAGAGGCTCTGCTCGAGGCTAAAGAGGAGATCATCAAGAACAAGCAGGCCGCCGAGGCCGAGGACAAGCAGCGTAAGAGCGAGATTCGTACGCTCGAGAACCGTGTGATGCAGCGCGAGGAGTCCCTTGATCGCCGAAACGACGCTCTCGACAAGCGTGAGCACCAGCTGTCCAGCCAGGCCGGTCAGGTCGAGAAGCGCTCCCGCGAGCTTGAGGAGCTCTGCGCCAAGCAGACCTCCGAGCTCGAGCGTATCGCCGACCTGACCCGTGAGGACGCCCACAAGGAGCTCCTCGATAAGGTTCGCGGCGAGGTCACCCACGAGGCTGCCACGATCATTCGCGAGTCCGAGCAGCAGGTTCGCGCCGAGTGCCACAAGACCGCCCAGGAGATTCTGTCCCTGGCGATTCAGCGCTGCGCTGCCGACCACACAGCCGAGGTCACCGTTACCTCCGTGCACATTCCCTCTGATGACCTCAAGGGCCGTATCATCGGTCGCGAGGGTCGCAACATCCGGACCTTCGAGCAGGTTTCCGGCGTCAACCTCGTGATCGACGACACGCCTGAGACCGTCGTTCTTTCGAGCTTCGACCCGGTCCGTCGTGAGACCGCCCGTGTTGCCCTCGAGAACCTCATCGCCGACGGCCGCATTCACCCCGCCCGCATTGAGGAGATGTATCACAAGGCTGCCGACCTGGTTCAGCAGCGCGTGCGCGAGGCTGGCGAGCAGGCTGCCTTTGATACCGGTATCCACGACCTGCACCCCGAGATCGTCAAGACCCTTGGTGCCCTGCGCTACCGTACCTCGTTTGGTCAGAATGTGCTTCAGCACTCCCTCGAGGTCTCTGATCTGTGCGGCGTGATGGCTTCCGAGCTTGGCCTGGACGTTGTGACCGCTAAGCGCGCCGGCCTGCTGCACGACCTGGGCAAGGCAATCGACCACGACGTCGAGGGCCCGCATGCCGTCATCGGCGCCGAGCTTGCCCGCCGTTATGGCGAGAAGCCCGTTATCGTTCACGCTATCGAGGCTCACCATGCCGATGTCGACCCCAACACGGTGCTCGATGTCCTGGTACAGGCCGCCGATGCCGTCTCCGCCTCTCGCCCCGGTGCCCGTCGCGAGTCTGCCGAGAACTACATCAAGCGTCTTGAGAAGCTCGAGGAGATTGCCAACTCCCATGAAGGCGTCGAGCGTACCTATGCCATGCAGGCTGGTCGCGAGGTCCACGTCATGGTTCAGCCGGACAAGATCTCCGATGCCCAGTCCACGGTCCTGGCTCACGATATCGCCCATCAGATCGAGGAAGAGATGGAGTATCCCGGTCAGGTGCGCGTCGTCGTGATTCGCGAGAGCCGCGCTGTCGATATCGCTAAATAACATGAGCGACGCGAACGAGCTCATCTCATTTATCGCGTCGATGTCGGGGGAGGGCAACCTTCGCGTCGAGGAGAACCTTGGCGAGGGGTATGTCCGCCTCCGCGTTTCGGAGGCCGAGCGGCGCCAGGCAAAACACGACATTCAGCATGTCGAGGATATCGTCATCGAAATGCTCCGTAATGCTCGCGATGCCGGCGCCGACAAGGTCTATCTCGCCACGACCAAGGAAGATGGCGTCCGCACGCTTGTCTTTCTGGATAACGGTTCGGGCGTTCCGCAGGATATGCAAGAGCGAATTTTCGATGCCCGCGTTACCTCCAAGCTCGAGAGCATGAAGATGGACCGTTGGGGCGTTCACGGTCGTGGCATGGCATTGTTTTCGATCAAGCAGAACACCGACGAGGCCCGTGTGGTCACGTCCGGCGTCGATCTTGGTTCAGCCTTTAAGGTGAGCGTTGCAGCCGACCGCCTCAGTGAGCGTGCCGATCAGTCCAGCTGGCCCCAGGCCGTCAAGGATGAGGACGGACGTTATGTCTGTGCTCGCGGCCCGCATAATATTATTCGCGCTGCCTGTGAGTTTGCGCTCGAGGAGCTGCGTGGTTGCGATGTCTATCTTGGTTCTCCGTCTGAGATTGCCGCGACCCTTTATGCTCAGGCGTCAAGTCGGCTCGATACGTCTCGTCTCCTGTTTATTGATGACGAGAGCGAGCTTCCGGTTGTCGATCGTTTAGGCCTTGCCTCTGATGCCGAGGACTTTATCCGTATCTGCTCGGGTTTGGGTCTTGAGATGTCCGAGCGCACGGCACATCGCATTTTGGCAGGGCAGATTAAGCCCGTTCGCGGTGTGACCGCGCGTCTGCTGCGCGAGCGTGATTCGTCCTCGCATGCGCCGGCTCCTGTCGATCTCGCGAAGGATCGTCGCGGGCTACGTATTGCCAAGGATGACATGGCACAGTTTTCGCGTGCTGTGGAGCGGGACTTCAATGACCTTGCCGCCAGGTACTATCTCAACCTTTGCGGCGACCCAAAGATTCGTGTTTCGCGTGATCGAATCACTGTGACCTTCGATCTTGCCAAAGAGGAATAGTGCCTTTACCGAGTCCTCTCGGTACGATACAGTTATTGCAGTTAAAACGTACTTTTAAACGCAGGAGTTTCTTCATGGATTGCCTGAAGGTATCAAGCAAATCATCGCCCGCGTCCGTTGCCGGCGCCATCGCCGGCATGGTCAAGGATGGTGTACCCGTCAACATCCAGTGTGTCGGCGCCGGTGCTGTCAACCAGGCCATTAAGGCCGTTGCCATCGCGCGCGGTTTTTTGATCCCAACCGGTTTTGATATTTCCTGCGCGCCCGTGTTCTCCGACATTCTCATTAACGGGGAGTCGCGCACGGCCATCCGCCTTTCTATCTACGTTCACCAGATCAATCGAGCTGCTATGGATAACGTCGTCATGGATGATGTTAAGCCTGTGGCATAGCTTCTGCTAGCCTCGTTTCGCTCCCCAACGTTAGGACTTATGCACATGGATCAGCGTTCCGTACGCGATATTCTTGCCGGTAAAACCTACTTTATCCGCACCTTTGGCTGCCAGATGAATCAGCACGACTCTGAGCGCGTGAGCGGTCTGCTCGATTCGTATGGTTGCCTCATGGCGCTCGATCTTGAGCATGCCGATATCGTTGTCTTCATGACATGCTGCGTGCGCGAGGCCGCCGATACGCGCCTGTACGGTCAGTGCAATTCCTGCAAAAGCCTGCCGCCTTCGCCTTCGGGCAAGCGTGTGGTTGCCGTGGGCGGCTGCATCGCGCAGCGTGATGGCGAGGGACTGCTCACCAACGTCGATAACGTCAATGTCATCTTTGGCACGCATTCTATCGCACATGTGGCCGAGCTCATTGCCGAGGCGTTCCTGGACGGCAAGCGTCATATCCGCACCAATGAGCATGAGGATACGGATGCCTTGAGTATGCCGTGGCACCGTGAGACGCAGTATCACGCCTGGGTGCCCATCATGACGGGCTGCAATAATTTCTGTACCTATTGCATCGTTCCGTACGTGCGCGGTCGCGAAAAGAGCCGCCCCTTCGAGGAGATTGTCGACGAGGTGACTGGTTTGGTGCGCCAGGGCGTGCGTGAGATTACGCTGCTGGGCCAAAACGTTAACTCATATGGTCGCGATCTGTTTGGTAAGCCGCGTTTTGCCGATCTGCTGCGTGCCGTGGGCGATACGGGTGTGGAGCGCATCTTCTTTACGTCTTCGCATCCCAAGGACCTGCTGCCCGAGACCATCGACGCCATGGCTGAAACGCCTGCCGTTATGCCGCAGCTGCACTTGGCCGTCCAGTCAGGTTCGACGCGAATCCTCAAAGAGATGAATCGCCGTTATACACGCGAGGACTATTTGGGCCTGGTCGATCGCATTCGCAACCGTATGCCCGATATCGCGCTCTCGACCGACATTATCGTTGGCTTCCCGGGCGAGACTGAAGAAGACTTTGAGCAGACGCTTTCACTTGCCGAGACGGTCCGCTATGCCCAGGCCTATACCTTCATCTATTCCAAGCGCGCCGGTACCCCGGCCGCAGAGATTGAAGATCCTACGCCGCATGAGGTTATTCTCGAGCGTTTCAACCGCCTGGTTAAGGTTATCGAGACCACGGCACATGAGTATAACCAGGGTGAGCTTCATGCTGTGGTTCCGGCGCTCATTGAGGGAACGAGTAAAAAGAACGACGCGGTCCTGCTGGGCAAGAGTCCTAAGAATCAGACCGTGCATGCGCCCATCCCCGAGGGTTACAGTATCGATCAGCTTGTTGGCAAGATCGTTGATGTTGACGTTGACGTTGCCAAGACCTGGTATTTGTCCGGCTCCGTTGTGGGCGAGCCGCGCTAATGGTTTCCTCCGGGACAGGTCTTTCCGCCGTTGCGATCGTCGGTCCGACGGCGGTTGGTAAGAGTGATGTTGCCGACCGTTTGGCAGCTCGTCTTTCGTCCGAAGTGCTGTCGTGCGATGCGATGCAAATCTATCGCGGCATGGACATCGGTACCGCAAAGATGGCGCCCGATGAGTGTGCGGCGCCGCTGCGTCTCGTCGACATTGTAGAGCCGGGTGTGGCATATTCTGCTGCGCTTTATCAGGCTGACGCTCGTGCGCATGTTGAACGTCTCCTTGGTTCGGGTCGCCTGCCGGTTTTTTGCGGAGGTACGGGGCTGTATCTCAAGGCCGCCCTCGATGAGATGGATTTTCCCTCGGGCGAGCTTGTGGACGATCGTCGCGCGGGGTATCAGGAACTTGCCGAACGTATTGGCGAGGAAGAACTGCATGCCCTGCTTGCCGAGCGCGACCCAGAATCGGCTGCTGTTATTCATCCCCATAACGTGCGCCGTGTGATTCGTGCGCTCGAGATGCATGATGATGGTATCTCCTATGCACAGCAAAAAAGTCAGTTTAGTGTTCCGCGCGATCATTATCATGCTCTATGGTTTGGTCTGACGCGTAATCGCGAGGTGCTCTACAAGCGCATTAACCTGCGTGTCGATCTGATGTTTGAACAGGGTCTTGTTGATGAGGTTCGCGGTCTTATGGACCAGGGGCTGGGAGATGCCCTGACTTCGATGCAGGCAATTGGCTATAAAGAGATCATTGATGCTTTCAATGGCGTGATTTCTATGGATGAGGCTCGCGAACTCATCAAGATGCGTTCGCGTCGCTATGCCAAACGTCAGCTTTCGTGGTTTAAGCGCGATGATCGTATCGTGTGGTTTGATATGGACGAGTTTACGATCGATGAGGTCGTTGAGGACATCCTGCATCGTATCGAGGCTGCCTAATGGCCCGTTTCCCCCTTGTTCCCACGGCACCCGAGCCCGAGCGTGCCATATTAGTTGGTGTTGAGTGGCGCGACAATGCATGGCCGCTCGATCGTTCGCTTGACGAGCTTGAGCGCCTGGCCCATACGGCTGGCGCCCAGTGCGTGGCGCGTTTGTCACAGCGTCTGGTTAAGCCGTATCCAAAATCGTTTATCGGTTCCGGTAAGGTTGAAGAGCTGTGCGGCCTGGTGCATCGCATGGATGCCGATGTTGTTATCTTCGACGACGATTTATCGCCCTCGCAGCAATCCTATTTGGAGAAAGCCGTGGGCGAGCCGGTAAAGATTATTGATCGTACAGCACTGATCTTGGATATCTTTGGCCTGCATGCTCAGACGCGTGAGGGACGCCTACAGGTACAGCTGGCGCAGCTTCAATATCTGTTGCCTCGTCTGCGTGGCATGTGGAGCCATCTTGCCAAGGAGCAGACGCGCGGCGGCATCGGTTCGCGCTTTGGCCAGGGTGAAAGCCAGCTCGAGGTTGACCGTCGCTTGATTCGCAATAAGATTGCCGCGCTTCGTCGTGAGCTCAAGCAGGTTGAACAGCGTCGCGATGTCCAGTCCAAGAGCCGCATTGAGTCACCGGCGTTTCGCGTCGCGTTAGCCGGTTATACCAATGCCGGTAAATCGACGTTGCTCAATCGCCTGACCGGATCTACGGTACTTTCGCAGGACAAGCTGTTTGCTACGCTCGACCCGACGACGCGTTCGTATCGCCTGCCCGGCGGTCGCGGCATGACGATTACCGATACCGTTGGCTTTATTCAAAAGCTACCGCATGGTCTCGTTGATGCCTTTAAGTCCACGCTGTCTGAGGTTCTTGGTGCCGATCTGATCCTTAAAGTTGTGGATGCCTCTGACGAGGACTACGAGCGCCAGCTCGAGGCAGTCGATCGCGTTCTTGACGAGATCGGTGCCGGCGAGTGTTTGACGCTTACGGTGTTCAATAAAATCGATCTTCTCGATAGCGTTGATCGATTGAGTTTCCGTCGTCGCTATCCCGAGGCCGTGCTGTTCTCGGCCCAGACGGGCGAGGGGCTCGACGATCTCGTCGACCGTATTGCTCGCGAGGCAGCTGCCACCGATGTACTGCTTTCAGCCGACATTCCGTATCGTGAAGGTGCGCTCATCACGCTCGTGCATGAACAGGGAACCCTCCTGCATGAGGAATACCTCGAGGACGGCGTTCGTATTGTGGCAAAGCTTCCGGCTCGTATCGCACCGCGTCTCGAGCGTTATCGAACAGAGTAAATCAGCTCCAGCACGCCCAAGATAATGGGCTGATGCAGCAGGTAGAACGGCAGCGCATGGCGTCCGAGGCTTGCGAGCGCCGGAACGGGATTCTCATAGGACCATGCTGGCGCCTCGCGGCTTGATTTCTGTGCGGCGTGGGCGGCAAAGAAGCCTGTGAGGTACATAAAAAAGAATGGGATGAGTGGATAGTAATCACCGGAGACAAAGTCTGGACTTGGGAACCCCAGCCAAGCTAGATAGGGGATAGGGTAGACCGCTTTAGGAATGCTCCAGGTACAGGCAAAGAGTATGAGGCAAATCGTTATACCCCATACTGTCGGCACCCTATCGAGAACCGTGCGCGCGAGCGCAATAATGGCAGTGCACGCCGCCATGCAATAAATGATGCCAAAGTTCACTGAATCGTCGACTGATACGAGCGTTGTTGCAATCCAGACGACCAAAGCTGCGGCAGCGTACTTGGCCGCTCGTTTAGCATTGTTGCGTGAGAGCGTGCACATCCAACCCGCGATAAACAAAAATACCCAGCTGATGCTGGCGCGCCAGATGTCTTGAAAGACAGTCTGGGTAAACCAGGGCATATCCCAGTCGTACAGGTAGGCGAGATCGTAGCAAGCGTGAAAACCTGCCATTGAAATCATCGTAAACCCGCGGACGGTATCAAAGATAGTGATGCGTTTTTGCATTACGAGAACCGGCGCATTAAGCCGACGACTTTGCCCAAGATGATGGGATTCGTTGCATAGATAGGCTCCATGGTGTCATTCTCGGGCTGCAGGCGTACGCGTCCCTGCTCCTTGTAGAACGTCTTGACGGTCGCTGAACCATCAATCATGGCCACGACAATTTCGCCGTTCATGGCACTCTTTTGTTCACGGACGATGATGTAATCGCCATTGAAGATGCCGACATTGATCATTGAGCTCCCATGCACCTCAAGGATAAAGGAACCCTGATTAGTGGCGATTTCGGTCGGGATAGTAAAAGTGTCTTCGATATTCTGCTCGGCCAGAATGGGAATCCCAGCCGCGACGCGACCAACGAGCGGTAGCGAGACCGTTCCGCGAGGTGCGGTGGGCTCGTCAGATTTAGAAATTGAGACAGAGGAACCGTCCTCGTTAAAGAGTTCCAGGGCACGCGGTTTGGTGGCATCGCGCTTGAGTAGCCCGCGCGCCTCCAGGGCAGAGAGATGGGCGTGCACGGTGCTGGGAGAGGATAGGCCCACGGCAGAAGCCATCTCGCGCACGCTGGGCGGATAACCCTTCTCCTGCTGATATTCCTTGATGAAGTCGTAAATTTGCTGCTGACGCTTGGTAATTTTGCGAGCCATCAGGGCATCCTCTCTACCCATGTCAAACAAATGTTCGAATTTTGCTTGACAGGAACAACTGTTCGAAGATAATAATAACCGAACATTCGTTCTCGCGCTAGACATTTTTGTCCGCGCGGCTTGATAAAACTGTTCTCAGCAAAACACGCGAGAGGAGAACATGATGAACGCAACGAATATGGTCCAGGGAAACCTCGCCCTTAAGCTCGAGACGCCTGCCGCGCCCGCTTTTACTGTTGTCAAGGGTGGACGTTCCGGTTATCAGCCTTTGCCCGTAAAGTCTGCTCGCACTCAGTATGCTGTTGCCGCGCCGACTCCCGCTGCCCTGAAGGTCTCGACGATTGTTGCCGTCGCCGTTGCGCTCACGCTCTTTTTTGTCCTCGCTACGTCGGTCTTTAGCGCTCGTCACGCCGCGTATGCCGAGTCCGTTTCCAACGTTACCTACGAGACCATTCGCGTTCAGCCTGGTGATTCTCTTTGGTCGCTTGCCGAGGAATATCCAATCGAAGGCCTTTCCACGCAAGAGACTTCCGACATGATCCGTAACGTCAATCATCTGGAGCATGGTTCGCTCGCCGCCAGTGCGCATCTTAAGGTTCCTGCTCGTTCGTAATCATTATCGCGCTGCGCATGGTACTCTTGTTATCGTTTAAGAGGAGGTACCATGCGCTGTCCTAAATGCGGCAAGGCACATACCCGCGTCGTTGATTCCCGTATGCAGGAGTCAAATAACACCATTAAGCGCCGTCGCGAATGTTGCTCGTGTAACTACCGCTTTACAACGTTCGAGCGATGCGAAGACCCAATCGAGGTCATTAAGTCGGACGGAACTAAGCAGCGGTTCGATCGCAATAAGCTGCTCGTCGGCTTGATGCGTGCCACCATCAAGCGCGATATCGACACTAAGAAGCTCAATGAGATTATCGACGATATCGAGGTCGAGCTGCGCTCTCGCACGCTGACGGCCGTCACGTCGCATGAGTTGGGTGACATGGTGCTCAAACGCTTGGCCAAGATCGACAAGGTGGCGTACATCCGCTTTGCCTCGGTCTACCGCGATTTCAAAGACGTCGATGAGTTTCTGCAAGAGCTCGACAAGCTAAGGTGATTCCATGTCCAACATTACCCTCAACATAAAGCGTCTCGATCCCACCGTCGAGCTTCCCAAATACGCCCATCCCACCGATGCCGGCTTGGATCTGCGCTCCAACGAGGACTGCGTCCTGAATCCCTTCGAACGCCGTCTGGTCTCTACTGGGTTGGCCATCGCCCTGCCCGACGGCTACGCCGGCTTTGTCCAGCCCCGCAGCGGCTTGGCCATCAAGCAGGGCCTGTCTATAGTCAATACGCCGGGCCTCATCGACGCCCACTACCGAGGAGAACTCAAGGTTATCCTCATCAACCTGGATCCCTCCAACAACATCCAAATCAACAAAGGCGACCGCATAGCCCAACTCGTCATCCAAGAAGTCCCCACGGTCAACCTCATAGAGGTAGACGAACTGGATAAAACCGACCGAGGCAACGGAGGCTTCGGCTCCAGCGGCGTCGCCTAGGGGCGCTCGTATCCCTCCCGCCCGGGGCTTACCTATATCATTCCATGCTCAAACATTCTCGCGTCGCTTCGCTCGCTGCGAAACTGCGCGTGGAACGATATGGGTAAGCCCCGGGCGGGAGGGATACTCGCTTGAAACAATATTTACTTTTCTAGTAAGCCGATGCGACAAAGGGGTTGTCCCTTTGTCGCATCGGCTTACTGTATTTATATTTTCCTGTTTTACCTTTGCAGGTTCTAATGGAGGGGATACCGAAGTAGCTGCTAGTAAGTAAACGCAGCCGCTCTGCCGGAGCCGCCCTTATATCGTTCCACGCGCAGTTTCGCAGCGAAGCGAGAATGTTTGAGCATGGAATGATATAAGGGCGGCTCCGGCAGAGCGGCGGACATTCGACTAGCGGATATGCGCGGGCTTTCCGCCCCAGTAGAAGCGGCAGAAGGCTCGTTTGCGCTTTTGGGGTTTGCCTACTAGCTCCATGGTTGCGATGGCGATGTCCTCGGCTGCGTGGGGGCGGCGTAGTACTTCGCCGTTGATGAGTAGCGCTTTGAGCGACTCAGGGTGGTCGTGCAGGTGACGAAGCGTCACGATGAGCTCGCGTGCGGTGGTGACGTGCATGCTGGCGCCCATGCCGGTAAGCATCGTGGTGTTGGCCTTTTCCTGACCGTATGATTTGCCCAGCAGGATCATCGGCAGATGAGCGCACAGGCACTCGGTGACCGTGAGTCCGCCTGATTTGAGGATTGCCAGGTCGCAGCCGTGCATGAGGGCCGCCATGTCGTCCACGTAGTCCAGAACCGTGACGTTGTCGAGCTTCATGGCGTCGAAGAGCGTCTTGAGTCGGGCGGCGTATTCCTTATCCTTGCCCGGTAAGAAGACAAAGTGCATGTCCTCAAAGCTGCGTAAGAAGGGGAGCGTGTGGTCCATCGCGGCACGGAAACGCACGTATGGTTGGGGCAAACTGGCGCCGGCCATCACCAATACGACGGTTTTGTCTATGGGGAGATTGAACTTGCTCAGCTCTTCCTCGCGATCGTAATTTGAATCGAAACCGGCTCGGATGGGGATGCCCGTTATGCGGATCTTTGACTCGGGAACTTTGCGGGGGCGCAGCGTTTCGGCCATAAACTCGTTGGCCACGCAGAACAGGTCGGTGTCCTTGTGGGGCCAAAAGCCTTCTACTTCATAGTCTGTTGGTACGCAGATGACCGGATAATCGATACCCGTAATAACGCGGGCGCCCACGGCAACATTGGCTGCTGTGATGTGCGTTGCGACCACGGCTATAGGCCTGCGGCGACGAATATATTCGTTGAAGGCGGGGAACATAATTCGCGACCATGCCGTGCCGCCACCCCAGAGAAGATGCCCCGTAAGCGTATATCGCCAGGTCAGGTCGTAAATGGGGCGTGTGGCTCCCGTAAAAGAAGCCGCGGTCTTATTGCCGTCGAATTTAATACGTCCAAAATCAAGGATATCGAGCACTTCAATTTCAATATCCTCAGGGATTCCCTTGGTGCCGCGGATAAGGTCAAATGCTTGTGCAATCGCGTTGGCGGCGGCTTTGTGGCCCGATCCAACCGATGCGTGCACAATGGTTACCAGGGGTTTTTGTGTAGGTGAAACGGTCATTTGCTCCGGTTGGGGAGTGGCTTGCATGGGCAGGGGAGCGCTATTGCTCGTCTGCGTTTGATCCATCGATAACTCCCCTTCAGCTTTGTTACGCGATTTATCATTGTAGTGCATGAGTGTCATGTTCACGTAAATTTGGGTATGAGCGCAAAGAACGACAACGTTTCGACGAGAGGATTCTTCATGACTACCGATCAGCCGATTGATGTTGCGATTATCGGTGGAGGCCCCGCGGGCTATGCTGCCGCCATTTACGCTGCGCGTGCCAACCTGACGACGACCGTGATTGAGCAGGGCATGTCGGGTGGACAGATCGCCACGACCAATGAGGTCGAGAACTATCCGGGCATTCCGCTCTTGAGTGGCGCCGAACTCGGCGAGCGTTTTCAGCAGCATGCAGAGGGCATGGGAGCACAGGTCGCATGGAGCATGGTTACGGGTATCGATTACGATGCTGATGCAGCGCTGTTTACGGTGCATCACGATATGGGTGATACGCTGGCCTCGAGTGTTATCGCTTGCATGGGTGCCACGCCGCGATCTGCTGGTTTCGCTGGCGAGGATACGTATCGCGGTCGTGGCGTTTCGTATTGCGCGACGTGTGACGGCATGTTCTTCCGTGGCAAGCAGGTTTTTGTCATTGGCGGCGGCAATGCTGCCTGTGAGGAAGCCCTGTTCTTGTCAGAAATCGCCAGCAGCGTGACCATCGTGCTGCGCCGCGACCAGTTCCGTGCGCCTGATGGTGTTGTTCAGAAAGTACTCAAAAAGGACAATATTACAGTTAGGTACCAAACTAGTATTGTTGAGCTTTCTGGTGAAGCGATGCCCACGACAATTACGTTCAAGGACAATGCAAGCGGTAAGACGCATGCTGAGACCTTTGAGCCTGGCTCGTTTGGCATCTTTGTCTTTACCGGGACGCAACCCCATACCGAGCTTGTTGAGCATCTAGTCGATCTGGCGCCTGATGGCGGCATTCTGACTGATGAATCCATGGCGACCCGCACGCCAGGTCTATTTGCTGCTGGCGATATCCGTTCCAAGCGCTTACGTCAGGTTGTGACCGCCGTTTCTGACGGAGCCATAGCAGCAACGAGCGCATACGCGTTTCTCCGCGGATAAGTACGATAATATATCTTATGTAATGTTGCTATCTTTAAAACAAAGTGGTTGGACGGTGCATCAATGTGCTGTCCAACCACTTTTACTTTCCTGCTATATAGTATGCAAAACTAGATAACCTAGAATACAATATAGCTAATGAACGGAGGATCCTTATGAACCACGCCAAACGCGTTATCCCGATGTCCGATTCGTCGGTCAGCATTAAGCCTGAGGATATTCAGCCCACTGTGCTGCCCGATGCATTTATTCAATCCGATATCGTGCGCAAACTCAATACGTTGAGTCTGCCGCGCTATGACCAGTTGCCCAATGTGACGCTCTACCGCGACCAGGTCATTGAGTATGTTGCGCTGTGGATGGAGCCGCTGTCCATTTGCGTTGAGCAGCCTGTCATTACGCCATCGATGATCAATAACTACGTAAAGGTTGGCTTGGTGCCTGCTCCGATCAAAAAGCAATATGGCCGCGAGCAGATTGCCCGCCTGATCGCTATTTGCATCTTTAAGCAGGTGCTACCTATTGCTGCGGTGCAGGCACTCTTTAACATTCAGCGTTTGAGCTACGATGCCCCTACGGCCTTCGATTATGTGGTCGATCAGCTCGAGGCATCGATTCGTTCGGCGTTTTCTGTCGAGCAGGCGCCTGTTCCCGATACCGCGCATCAGGTAACGCGTGAGTCGCTGCTTGTACGCAGCGCCGTATCATCCTTCGTTTCGAAGGCTTACTTGATGAGCTATCTCAAGTTCAACGGGTTTAATAGCTAGCCGACGTATAAAACGGGCGGGACAAAGAGCCATCTGCCGCTTTGTCCCGCCCGTATTTTTGCTTGGTTGGACTTTATTTGCCCGAAGCTACGCCCATGCCGTAGCCGATGATGAGGCCATGCATCTCGGCGTAATAGGAATCCAGGCCGTTGCAGGGCATGATGATGGTCTTGGAGCCGGGCCAATGCTCGACTATGCGGTCAGTAAGCGCCTGTGCTCCAGCTTCGTTCTCAACGTGATCGATGATGACCTCGCCGCCGGCAAAACCCTCGGCTTCCATGGTATCGATAATCTTGTTGAGCATCTTCTTTTCGCCTCGCGTGTGCCCCACGAGTTCGATTTTACCGGCCTCACTCGCCGTGCCCAAAATGCGGATATTGAGCTTGTTGGCAATGACGCCGGCTGCCTTAGGGATACGTCCGGCTTTGGCGAGGTTTTCGTAATTGCACAAACTGAAGAGGATTTTGCTGTTCTGTTCAAGACTATCGAAGTATGCGCAAGCATCCTCGAATGAGACATCCGGGTTGCTTGCAAGATAGCGGTCGAACAGCAGGAAAATGAGGTCCATTTTGCCGCCAGCTGCGCGTGAATTGACTAGATGAATCTGTCGGTCCGGTTCCTCGGCAAGAACCATATCGCGAGCCGTGGCTGCCGCGTTGTAGCTGCCCGACACGCCCTCAGAGATCGGCATGCAGATGGTCTTGTCTGCCAATTTGAAGAGCTCGGCCCACTCCCCTACGCTGGGACAAGCGCTCGAAGAAGCGTTCGTCTCCGCCTGAACAGCGCAGTTGAGCTCATGAACATCAAGCGAAAGGTCATCGACGAATTCACGCTCCCCCACTCGAATTTTGAGGGGCGCAAATGAAAAGGTGGTATGGGGCGCGGTCGGTTGCCAATCGCGGAGGTTGCAGCTTGAATCGGAGATAAGTGCCCAGCTCATAGAGGGTCCTTTCTAATTGTTCCCTAACCATTATAGCCATCTTGCAGACCGATTGGGTCGCTATCTAGTATTCAAAACTAGATAGCGACCTGCACGAAAGGTAAAAGAATGGACCCCATGACTCAAAGCCACGAGGTCCATATCCGTTTGCTTTATCTGAATACTTAGTAGCGCACGAAGATGTAGTTATTGTTCATGCCGGCGGCAACGGAGCTGATGATAACACCCGTGTTGTAGTCGGAAGCATGAATCATCTGACCACCACCGATGTAAATGCCGGTGTGGTACGAGTTGACCACAACGTCACCGGGCTGCGGATCGGACACACGCGTCCAGCCCATAAAGGTACCCGTGGTGCCCAGGCGGCAATAGCGACCAGTGAGGCAATAGCTAACAAAACCAGAGCAGTCGAAGCTGTTCGGGCCAATTCCGCCCCAGGAATAAGCGCAACCAAGCTTACTGTATGCACGCGATACAACAGAACCGCCGTCGACGGACTGGCTCGGAGCAGAAGGCGTCGGAGCCGGAGCAGGTGTGGAGGGCTGCGGCGTCGGAGCAGGTGCCGGCGTAGGAGCCGGAGTGTTGCCGCCCTGGTTGTTGTTATTGCTGGTCTGGCCACCGTTGTTGGTGTTCTCAGTCGTACCGGCAGTCTCGTTGCTCACCGTGGCCTTCTCGGCGGTGCTGGCGTTGATGCCAGCCTGCAGCGCGGCGTTGGCCTCGGCCTCGGCGGCAAGCTCGGCTTGCAGCTGCGAATCCAGGGAGTTTACGACGTTCTGGGCTTCAGCCTGCTGGGCGTTAAGCTCGTCGACCTTCTTTTGCGTGGCGGCGACGTTCTTCTCCTGCTCGGCCTGCTTATCGGTGAGCTGCTGCTTAAGTTCCTTGACCTCTTGAATGGTCTGAGCTTGCTTATCGGAAACTTTGCCGTAGTAGAACAGACGGTTGAGCATATCGCTCAGGTCATCGACACCCGTCAGAACCTGAAGTAGGCTCAGGCCGCCGGTTTTGTACTCGCCGGCGACATAGGTCGAGAGCTTGGCCTGGCCATCGGCGATCTCCTGCTGCTTTTGCGTGATCTCGCCAGCAGTCTGATCGAGCGCCTGCGTCTGCGTGGCGAGCTCATCGTAAATCTGCTGGGTTTGGGTACCTATCTGCTCGAGCTTCGTACGAGCAGCGGCAAGGTCGGATGCGGTATCGGCGTAGGCAGGAGCCGCGAGGCCCAAGCCCAAAACACAAGCGAGGGTTGCCGTAGCAGCGCAGCGTGCCATGTTTTTGTGCGTGTTTGCTGTGCGCATGTAGCTTCCTTTCCAGTAACTAAGGGTAACGGCTAGTCCACCGTCACCAGGCTAAAGAGCTCCACATCGTCATCAGACGGCGTGAGCTTCTCGCGCGGGTTGAGAAACGCAAGCTCAAGGATACAACCGTAACCGACAAGCTTTGCGCCCATATCTCGCACCAGTTTACCTGTTGCCTCGACGGTTCCGCCCGTCGCGACCAAGTCGTCCAGAATCAACACGGTATCTTTAGAGCTGATAGCGTCGGCATGGATCTCAATTGAATCGGTGCCGTACTCGAGCTCGTAGCTCTGGCTTACGGTCTCGCGCGGCAGCTTGCCCGGTTTACGTGCGGGAACAAAGCCAGCGCCAAGGGCTACAGCCACCGGTACGCCAACCATAAAGCCGCGAGCCTCGGGACCCACGACCTTGGTGATTCCCATGCCGGCAAAGTGCTCGGCGAGGGCATCGGTCATGGCTTTGAGCGCCTCGGGATTGCCAAAGAGCGGCGTGATGTCTTTAAAGATGACTCCGGGCTCGGGATAGTCGGGGATGTCGACGATTTGAGATTCGAAGTCGTACATTACATGACCTTTCAATGGGTTGCCGAAATTTCAGCAGCGGTTATTTGCCCGTGGTGGCGGTGCCGGATTGCGAAGGGGCGACGACCTTGAGCGGCTTTACGAGAGAATCCTCGTGCGAAGCCGGCGCGGCTGTCTCTTCGTTTTTGGCCTTGGTGGACTCGGAGCGAGTGATTTCCTCATCGAGTGCATCGATGTCGGCGTCTTCGACTACGGCGTTGAGCGACTCAAAAACGCGGTTCTTGAGCAGCGCGGTGTGCACGCCCTCCGTCAGGTCGTGAAGCTTCTTAAACGCACGCTCGAGCTTGGCGTCGCGCTCGTCATCGGAGGTATCCATGCCGAGCATGCTCACAAGCACCTGCTCAAACATCGAGGACTCGCGGTTGGCGGAAGACACGTACTGACGCAGGTTGCGCGGCTCGATATGGAAGCGCGACAGCTCGGAGCAGTAGCGGATGATCGGAAAATCGCGACCATCGACAAGCTCGCGATTCTGCGGACTCTTGATGATGCGAATGAGGTCGTTCTCGGCGAGCGAGCGGATAAACGAAATTTCGACGCCCAACATATCGGGAATGGTCTCGATGGGATGCAGCTTTTGCTTAGTCTCCTTGGGCTCCGTCTTGAGCGGAACATCGGATAGCAAGCCCACCTCGTAGGCGAGCGTTGACAGGTCCGTGGCGTTTTCCAAGCGCTGCTTAATCACGTTGAGCGGCATGTAGCGGGTCTTCTGCAAGTGCAGGATGACCTCCAGACGATCAACGTCCTCCTTAGAGTACTGACGGTATCCCTTAGGCGTACGATGAGGGGTAATGAGCCCCTCATCCTCTAGAAATCTAATTTTTGAGTTCGAAAGATCGGGGTATGCGCCTCGAAGTAGGTTGACGACTTGGCCGATACTCAGATAGTTGCGTTCGGCCATGCCCTACTCACCGGTTTCGATGCGCTCCGGCGTGCTCTCGTGGTAGATGAGCGTAAACGTACCGATCTGAACGGAAGAACCGTCGTGCAGCGGGGCTGCATTGACAATGGCACCGTCGACCCAGGTACCATTGAGCGAGCCCAGGTCCTCGATGCGAGCGCCGAGGCCCTCGCGAATAATGCGCGCGTGGCTGCGCGAAACGGTCATGTCATTAAGGAAGATGCCGTTCGCGGGATCGCGGCCGATGGTGGTCACGTCGTCCTCGAGCTCAAAGGCGGCACCAGTCTGCGGACCCTTGACGATGGACAGGACGGGGGCGGTGATGCGCACGTTGGCCATGAGGTCGGGAACGGTGACGTCGCTTGAAGGCACGCGGAATACGCAGGTAGCGTCAGCAGTCTTATCATTCTGAGGCATATTGTTAACCATGTTGTCCATGACAACCCCTAACTTATCGCGGACGTGCCGCAAATAATGAACCGTACGTAATCATACCCCAACGAATCAGTCTTCGATTTCAGGGTTCAGAAAGTCGATGTCCTCGTCCTCGGGATGCGCGAGAGCCTGTTTAATGGCCACTCCGCCCTTAATGGAGTAGATGACAGCCGTGAGCATGGAGAAGATCACGCCGCCGTACACAAAGAAGATGCCGAGGGGCACCGAGCTTCCGTTGAGGCCCGGGAAGGCCGTAAGGGTTGAAGATAAAAGGTGCAGGCCGTCAATAACGGGGAAACCGAGCAGCATGAGTGAGAAGCCGGTCATGAGCAGCGCCGTGGCAATCTTTCCGGGAAAGACCACATCGATGGGGCGACGGTGATAATGACGCACGATAAGCGTGCCGATGCCCAGATAGATGTCGCGGCCAATAATGAGTACGCAGACCCAGATGGGCAGCTCTCCGCGGACCACCAGTCCAAGTACGCCGGTGAACAGCAGCGCACGGTCGCAAATGGGATCCATGACCTTGCCGAGCCACGAGACCGTCTTAGTCATGCGGGCGATCTGACCGTCCATCCAGTCGGTGGAGGCGGCAACGGCGTAGATAACGATGGCGATGACACGGTTGTTATCCGTCACAAACAGGTACAGAAATACCAGGGTGAGGATCAGGCGCGTAAAGGTGATGAAATTGGAGATCGTAAAGATCTTATTCGACGGGTAATCGGAAGTGCCGATAAGCTCCTTTTTGATCTTCTTTTTGATGCCCACAGGACTCCCCCGCTGGTTAACGATAAAACTTTCGATACTATACCCGTTCCGGCGATGTCTATCCAGCGCAGCCATAGAGAGTCCAGACATATGGAGGATGCTGCTGGGTGCCACGAGGACTCTCGCGCCGTTGCTTTAACAAAAAACTCTCACAGGAAGTAGCCGCGAGGGCTATGTTGGTAGTTGCAGCTACAGTTATTGTTGAGGGTGAGCAGCGCGTCGCGCACGCCGTAGAGGTAGCCGCTGATGAGCGCCCAGCGCACGCGCTCGTCGAGCGCAGCGAGGTAGAGCGTCTGCATGCCACCGCCGGAAAAGCCGACGCAGCCGAGTTCGCGCAGACTCCACGCGCCGCGCGCCGCAACGTAGTCGATGAGGCGCATGAGGTCCCAGGTCTTCGGCATCGATGTGCACATCGAGCATCACGCCGACCATGAACATTGCGAGAAACGTATTTGCCGAGCCCACCGAAGCGGTGACGTCGAGCACCGGCGCAGAATAGCGATGCATCCCTTTGTACATGGGCACACAAGGGGATACAGCAAAGGCGACCGGAGGTCGCAATACCCTCCTGGTGAACAGCTAGCAAGGTGAGTAAAACCACACCGAACGCCGCTCACGCCAGGGCGGCGTTCACCTTTTGGTTCCACCTGCCAGCACCTCCTCTCTCGATGCCGCAAGGGTTTCTTCGTGGTGATAGACCGACACCGTTCATCGTTGTTACGGGCTCGTTCGCAAAGTCGTGAACACGCTCCCCTCTTGTTCAGCGCATAATGGTGCACCGTGTGCGGCTGTGCGGTCGCACGCTAAAGGAGATGTGCCCGCATGGGCATCGAGAGAGAGGATGCAGCATGAACCTGAGGGAGAAGTATGGTGAGTGGGGCCTGATCCTGGGCGCGACCGAGGGCGTCGGCAAGGCGTTCTGCGAGAAGATCGCCGCCGGCGGCATGAACGTCGTCATGGTCGGCCGTCGCGAGGAGAAGCTGAACGTGCTCGCAGGCAAGATCCGCGAGACCTACAGCGTGGAGACCAAGGTCGTGCGCGCCGACTTTAGCCAGCCCGGCGCTGCCGAGACCGTCTTCGCCGCGACCGAGGGCCTGGACATGGGCTTCATGAGCTACGTGGCCTGCCTGCACAGCTTCGGTAAGATCCAGGACACCCCCTGGGAGAAGCACGAGGCCATGATCAACGTCAACGTCGTGACCTTCCTCAAGTGCTTCCACCACTACATGCGGATCTTTGCCGCCCAGGACCGCGGCGCCGTGATCAACGTCTCGTCGATGACCGGCATCAGCTCCAGCCCCTGGAACGGCCAGTACGGCGCGGGCAAGGCCTTCATCCTCAAGATGACCGAGGCCGTGGCCTGCGAGTGCGAGGGCACCGGCGTCGACGTCGAGGTCATCACCCTCGGCACCACCCTAACCCCCAGCCTGCTGTCCAACCTCCCCGGCGGCCCGCAGGGCGAGGCCGTCATGAAGATCGCCCTCACCCCCGAGGAGTGCGTCGACGAGGCCTTTGAGAAGCTGGGTAAGGAGCTCTCCGTCATCGCCGGCCAGCGCAACAAGGACTCCGTCCACGACTGGAAGGCAAACCACACCGAGGACGAGTACATCCGCTACATGGGCTCGTTCTACCGCGACTAGCAACTGCGGAACACACGCGCGAGGCTGCATACGGGTTCGCAGGTAGAGATGCGAGTGCGAGGGTTTCTTTGCGGGGGCGTGCGGATGCGGCGCCTGCGAGGGAACCCTCTTTTCATGGGTGGGCGCGGCGATGAACCCGTGCGCGGCACCTCGGCGCTCACCGTCGAGGGCGACCTGCCCGGCTCCCTCGCGATCTCCCTACACGGGGTTCTGCGCTCCGGCATCCTCTGGACCGTGTCTCGCTCGTGCTCAGTGGGCCGGCCGATCCGGCCCTCAGGGTATCGGATTCCCGCATTCATCCGTACATGTTCGTATGAATGCGGGAGGTGTTCGGGTGAAGTTGATATTCAAGGGTCTGCCGCGCTCCCCTGCCATTACGAGCTCATCCTGGTTGGCGTTTCGAGCTCAGGGAGTATGCGGTGCGTGGATAATGGACTCACCTCGATGACGGCGTTGACGGGAGCGACCATGGCGATGTGCGAGATCGCAGTCAACTCCGACTCCCCGGAAAGCGATTCGAGGAACTGGAAGAATACAAGGAATGCCAAACTCGTCGATTCCGTCGAGCGCAACGTGCTAAACCATCGGTTTCTCCTCGGCATCCTGCTCGAACTTGACAAGGGCGTCGGAAATCTGCCTGCTGGTGGGAAGCGCGAAGCGCTCTCTACGCGACGCGATCTCATCGAACATCGGGACAAGGAACGCCCGGACCTTCGCCTCTTGGAACCGCGATGGGAGCGTTTCCTCCATCAGCGCCTTGAACTCTTCCGACTTTACGCCGTTTAGGACAGCAAGCAGCTCGTCCATTTCATGCCCGTCGAGCAGGTACTCGACCGCCATGCACGACACCATGGCGTTGAAGTACCGCCCAAAAGACGCGCTGTCGCCCTCGAACAGTATCCCGCCGACTACGCCCGCCGCCGCCGTGCCGACCGTTCCGCCGACCATGCCGCCCGCGAGGCCGACGATGGTCCCCACGCCGGGCGACACCGCCGTTCCGGCCGCGGCGCCGACCTTCGCCGCCGCGACACCTGCTGCAGCGGCGCCGGCGATTCCCCCGGCGATCGAGGTGGCGAGGCACGCCATGTTCTGGGCGTACTGGGCTCCACTCGCCTTACCCTGTAAGAGCCTGTAGGTCTCGGGGACCGAGAACACGGCGAGGGTCACCGCTGCCGAGACTGCACTGCCCCTTAGCATCTTCGCAAGCTGCTTGGAGGCGGCCGCTCCGCTTATGGCGGTCTTGCCCGTGAGGGCGCGCAGGCCGTTGACGATCGTTGCGGACGTCTTGAATCCGAGCTTGCCGACCACCGCCTGGCTGGGCGCCATCAAAGCGTTGGAAAGCCCCGCTCTGGAGAGCTGCGAGACGACCATATGCTGGGCAAAGGACAGGCCGAACACCTGGACGCCGGCGGCGATGCCAGCCTGGACGGCGCCGGTGATGTCCCCGGTCTCCCTGTACGCCATGAACGTCGTCGCCAGAAACGACAGGCCGAATGCGCAGGAGCATGTGACCGCGCCGGTCGCGGCGTCATAGGCCACCGATTCCACCGTTCCCGGCTTGGCGAGGTTCACCGCCTGGTCGTATGTGAGCTTGCCCTTGCGGACGATCTTCTCGGCGTCCCTGGGGTCGCTGACGCCGGGGACCTTGCCTTGGCTGATCTTCTTCTCGAATCCGCGGAGCACCTGCTCGTACTGGTCTTTCGGGACCTCGAGCTGCATCGGCGTGCCGTCTTTCGCGAGGTAGCGATACTGATGGCTGCTCGGATCGAAGCATGCTTCGAGGGAGCCGCGTGCCGTCTTGTAGTACTTGGTCTGGATCAGAACGCCGTCGACGCTTCGGTCGGCGCCGTTCCTCGCGTTGTCCCTCCCCAGAATCTCGGCCTGGTGGCCCTGGAGGCTGTCGATGATGCTGTTCGCCTCCTCGGCAAGCTCTCCGTGGCCCGCAGGGTTGTTGACCGCCGCCCGCTGCTCGACGAAGACCTCCCCGTTGCTGTTGATGGTCGCCGACGCCGCGACTGCCGCGGCTTTGACCGCCGTATCGTCCGCCGTGGCAAGCTCGCTGTCGATGCCGGCGGCGCGGTCATCCTCAAGGCCGCGGAGCGCCTGGCAGCGGGATACGAACTGGCCCCGGCACGCTTCGTCGACGGTGAGCGCAAGGTTGCCTTCACCGTCGGAGGCGAAGGGGCCGGGTTCGAAGTACGCCCACTCGAAGTAGAAGAGGCGGGACTGCCTCTTTTCCTTCCCCGGGACGGCGAACGCGTCGGCGTCCGCCTTGATGTAGACGCCCTTTTCGGTCATGGCGATGCCGCTGGGCCTGAGGTCGAACTCGGCGTCGGCCCAGACGACGGTCTGCTCCCTCGGTATCGGGAAGGCTGACTTCACCTTGGCGGCATTGGCTTCCGTCAACGGGAGCGGAGACTCCTGGAATGAGCCGAGTAGCCCCTGTGCGCGGGTGCCCTCAATCGCCCTCAGGGCTTCCTGCATCTTGGGTGCGTACTCCGCCTTCTCCGCATCGAGTCTCTCGGCCTCTTTTTCGTCGAGGACGGCCTTCGCTCCACTCGCCACTCCTGCGATCGCCGCGCCCGCCGTTGTCGCCGTGTCCACGACCGCAGCGCCTGCCGCTACCGCCGCCCCAGATGCCCCCTCGGCAATCTTGGTCGCCGTCTCGCCGGCAGTCTCAGTGGCCCTCTGAATCTCTCGCAGCGGGTCGAAGCCTTTGTCGAATATGCTCATGGACGATTCTTTCTCGCGGGCGAACAGACAGTTCGAATCGCGTTGTTTCTCATGCGAACGTCAGTATACTCTGCGCTTTATGCCTTTGGTTCAGCTGCCAGACCCGGCGCAGGGAACTCGAGCAAGATTGACAAACATTGGGCGGTACAAGGGGGGCACCCACAATCGCCTCTATATCGACGAGGTGCAGCCGTGCGAGGGCTTCGGGAGGGCAATTGACTGCATCCAAGACACTCGGTTTTCTCCCCTACCGTCATCGTTGCCGCTGCGGCAAGACCGGAGCAGAATTATGGAATAGCCCTACGCTCGGCTCGTATTGCAAACCCTGAGCGAAGGGAGTGTCGCATATGCATGCAGCGGCAATTGACCTTCGGGGGGGGGGTATCTCCTAGGAATACCCGCCTCCGAGGCCAATCGATTATCGAGTACGTCCTGATCATCGCGGTCATCGGATTGGTGATCGTGTTCGCGGGACCCGGCGTGGCCGGCGCCATCCGAAACCAGTTCAACCTGGTCGGCAACACAATGAACAGTGGGACTTGCGGCGGCGTCGAGGGCGGCGGCGCGACCGGTGGCGGCTCCACAGGTGCCGATTCCGCGACCGTCCAGGCGGCTATCGCCAAGGACGCGAAGGACTGGACGCTCGAGGAGCAGAAGGCGGTCGCCGAGGACATCGCCGCGAAGGGCGAGGCCTCGCCGGCATATTCCAAGGCCAAGTCCGCCATGGATGCGGGGACGACCTGGTCGGTCAAGCTGACGAACGGCGAAACCATGACCTACCGTATCATCGGCATCAACCACGACGATTTGGCCGATGGTTCCGGCAAGGCGGGCCTGACGTTCCTCACCACCTCGACAGAGCTTTCGTCCAACATGAACGCCGGTCACACCAATGCAGGCGGCTGGGAGAAGTCGGAGCTCCGCCAGAAGATGAATTCCGGCGAGATCTGGAACCTCATTCCGTCCGATTTCCAGACCAAGGTGAAATCGGTCAGGAAGCTCACGAACAACGTCGGCGGCGAGCGGGCGAACAAGGATGCCGCCGTGACGGCTACCACCGACAAGCTGTTCCTGCTCAGCTACTCCGAGATCGTCGAGGCCCCATATAGCGGTTGGTCTGAATACTCTTGGATTGGCAAGGAAGGTGCCCAGTACGAGGCATTCGAGGGCAAAGTGACGGAGAACTATTCGTACAACTCCGCCATTGCCATTGGCCGCCTTTGGTGGGAGCGTTCGATGCTTCCGGACAACTCTGCGTACTTCCTCTTAGTCGATCACCGCGGCTGCCCGTCCGCTGCCGATGGTGCCGCGTACTCGGAATGCGTCTGTCCCGCCTGGTGCTTCTAGCCCGTCTAGTGCAAAGCCCGTGCGACCCTGCGCGGGCTTTTCTTTTGGCGATTACTCGAACAATTTGAGGTTCAAGGCACATGTAGTCGGTTTGAGGAAAAAAGGGGTCATACAGCGTTTCTCAGAGCGCATGCCGCACTTCCCTGCCATTACCTTCGTAGCGCCCTCGTATAGAGCTCATCCCGCTTGGCGTTTCGTTGCAACCGCTCACTTGTCCGCCGATCAAGTGAACTACTGGAATAAATACAGCGACACGCTTGTTCGTTACAGTCGCCATATCTGCGTAAATCGCCGCGATAAATACAGCCTGTACTCCGCTGTATACCAGCTACGCGTATGTAGATTCACATCGCGTTAATAAATCGGCTCAAGCGTGTGCAAAACGCGCAAGTAGCCGCAAAAGGCGAATATCGCGCAGGTAGATTTTGGCGTCCTGTTGCTTAATCAAAATTAAGCAATTGCTTAAAACAAAAAAGGCCAGGCACTAGGTGCCTGGCCTGCAAACTTCTGGTCGGGACGACTGGATTCGAACCAGCGACCCCTTGACCCCCAGTCAAGTGCGCTACCAAGCTGCGCCACGTCCCGAAGCTTTTGTTTGTTGCTCTGCTCTCGCTCGCAACAGGGAGTATATTAACCCGAAACTTTAGCCTTGTGCAAGAACTTTTTTACAAATTTTGAAGCAAGTCCAAAATTGTATCTGCGAGCTGGGGTTTTGTTAGCACAGGAAGTTCTTGCGTACCCGCCTTACTCACGATCCAGGCCTTGTTCGTATCGGTTCCAAAGCCCGAATCGGCGCGTGAGACATCGTTGGCGATAATGGCATCGCAGCCCTTGCGGGCCAATTTGCGTTCGGCGTACTCGACAACGTTATCGGTCTCGGCCGCAAAGCCGATCACGCATCGCTCGCCCTTCTGGCGCGAAAGCTCGGCTAAGATGTCAACGGTCTCGACGAGCTCGATTCGATCCAGGCGCTCGTTAGCCTTTTTGAGCTTATGGTCGGCAGGGGCCGCCGGGGTATAGTCGGCGACGGCAGCCGCACAAATTGCCGCATCGGCCGTCTGGAAGGCGCTCAGTGCCGTCTGGAGCATCTCTGCGGCGGTTTGCACGCGCACGCACTCCATGCCGCGGGGAACATCGAGCGATGTCGGTCCCAACACGAGCGTGACTTCGGCACCGCGGCGTGCGGCCTCCCCCGCCAGGGCGATGCCCATCTTGCCCGAAGAGCGGTTGCCAATGAATCGCACCGGATCGATCGGTTCGTGCGTGGGGCCGGCGGTAATCACGATGCGCTTACCTGCCAGGTCCTGAGGCGCGGGGTTGAGCACCTCACAGACAGCCTCGACGATGTCCTCGGGCTCGCTCATACGTCCCGTGTCCACGTCGCCGCAGGCAAGGTAGCCGCTGCCGGGTCCCACCACATGGACACCGCGCTCGCGCAGCGTGGACATGTTGGCCTGTGTCGCCGGCGCCTTCCACATGCCGTTGTTCATAGCGGGTGCGATCACGATGGGTCGCGGCGTCGCAAGCAGCGTGGTGGAGATGAGGTCGTCGGCGATGCCGTTGGCCATCTTGGCGATGATATTGGCCGTCGCGGGCGCCACGACCACCAGATCGGGCTCCTGCGCCAGCGAAATGTGGTGGATGGGGTCAGACGGGTCGTCGAATAGGCCCACGGCAACGGGCTCGTTGGTGAGCGCACGGAAGGTGAGCGGGCCCACAAACTCGGTGGCATGCTCGCTCATAACGACCTTGACGCGCGCGCCACGCTTTTGCAGCAGGCGCACGATATTGCACGATTTATAGGCGGCGATCCCGCCGGTAATGCCCAGCAGGATCGTTTTTCCCTCAAGTTGCATTGAATTGTTGGATGCCGACATCGTTTAAGCTTCCTTGCTCGGGAGCACCAGGAGACGGTGGCAGTACGGGCAGTGCGTAATCTCGCTACCGTCGTGGTTAAGGTCGCTCATGGACGATGCCTGCAGCGCGGTGTGGCAGACCGTGGGGATGTTGCCCTGGATGGTCTCGACGGCCAGGCCGCGGAACTGCTTGAGCAGACGCTCGTAGTCGGTGAGCACGTCGGCCGGCAGCGTAGCGGCAAGCGCGGTGCGCTCCTTGGTGGCGGAATCAATCTGAGCCTGCAGGTCGGCGGCCTTGGCGCGCGCGGCCTTGGTATCGGCCTTCACGCCCTCCTCGAACTTGGCGATGATTGCCTGCGCGCGGGCCTCGCGGTCGAGCGCCTCCTTATGGGCGATGACGACATCCTTGCGGGTGTGCTCAATCTTGTCCAGACGCTTGGCCAGGGTGGCGAGTTCATTCTCCAGGTCCTGAACCTCGCGGTAGTCGGAGCCGTCGACGTGGCGCTTCTTGGCAGCCTCGATGGCGTTGTTGGTCTGAATCTCGGTGGTGTTGAGATCGTCGAGCTCAATGTCCAGATCCTTGCGCTGGGCGTAGAGCTTGGTCATCTCGGACTTGAGCTTCACATAGGTCTTGCGCTTGGAAGCGAGCTCCTTGAGCTCCGGCATATTGGCAAGTTCGCTCTTGTTGCGGGCGAGCTCCAAATCGATCTGTTGCAGCTTGAGTAGCGTAGCGCCGGCGCTCATAAGTTCTCTCCTTTTGTCACAGTCCACCATTGGCAAGGGTTCAGTATTTTAATCGCATGACGGGGGTTGACCCCGGCGTCAACTGCAGAGTTCATCAATATATCAACGAACGGCTCCTCAGAGCGGTCGTGGCCGAGCAAGATCACCGGCAGCCCGCGCAAGGCAAGGTCTTGCGCCACGTGGTAGCCCGCCTCGCCGGTTACGATGACATCTGCGCCCGCGGCGATGGCGAGCTCTCCAAAGTCGCCCAGGGAGCCGCCTAAAATAGCGACGGTACGGCATGCGTGCTCGGCTTCGCCCCACGCACGCGGGTCGCTGCCGAAGGCCGTGGCAGCACGGGTGGCAAGATCGCGCAGCGTGCACGGGTCGTTGAGCGTTGCAAGCGCGCCCAGGCCGGTGGTCTCGGGGTCGTCCACGTGCTCCAGTGAGCTCACGGGTGCGGCACCCAGCAGCTCGCTCAGGCAGACACGGGCTTCGTGCGAGCGGTCCAGGTTGGTGTGGAGCGATATGATGCTCACCCCGCAACGGGCCGCCTCATAGAGTGCCGCGCTGCACTGGGGGCGAGTGGTATCCGCTGGACAAAACGCCTCGGGCGCCTTGATATAGACAGGATGATGCGTCAGCAGCACGTTGGCACCGGCATCTTGTGCGCGGCGAACATTAGCTTCGGTCGCATCGAGTGCGCAGGCCACGCCAGCAATCTCGGCGGCAGGGTCGCCCACGGAGAGCCCTACATGATCCCAGCCCTCGGCGTCCGCCTTGGGGTAGCGCGCCAGCAGCGCGCGTTCAAGCTCGGCGACGATCATGCAGTACCTACGATCGAGAGCAGCGTCTGGGCAAACTCGTCCAGATCGCCCGGATTCACGCGGTCATCAAAGGAAATGCGCAGTGCGCCCAATGCCTGCTCGCGACCGATGCCCATCGCGCTCAAAACGTGGCTGGGGTCCATACTGCCGCTCGAGCACGCCGAGCCTGCCGAAACCTCAAAGCCGGCAGCGTCGAGCTTGACGATGAGCTCCTCGGAGTCCATGCCGTCGACGTAGATCGAAACCATACCCGGCAGACGGTCGACCTGCTCGTAGTCGCCCATGGTGGCATGAATGCGTGGATGGGCCGTAAGCGTGGCGTAGAGTTTGTCGGAAAGGGCTTGCAGCTTTTCGCGCTCCTGAGCCACTTGGGGCACCAGCGTGCGGGCAGCAGCGGCAAAGGCTAGCTGCGTGCGCAGGTCCTGCGTGCCGGCGCGACGTCCGGCTTCCTGTCCGCCGCCAAAGATGCGGGGGCGCAGTGGCGTGCGGGTCTTAACGTAGAGCGCGCCGGATGCCACAGGACCGCCAATTTTGTGGGCCGCGACGGACATAGCATCGACGCCCAGCTCGGTGACATCGAGTGGAATGTGCAGATAGCCCTGGATAGCATCGGTGTGGAACACTGCGCCCACGGTATGAGCGGCCGAGGCAAGCTCGCGGATGGGCTGCACCACGCCGGTCTCGTTGTTGGCGACCATAATGCTCACGAGCGACACGTCGTCGCTCACCAAGTCGCTCAGCGTGGCAGGCTCAATGTAGCCCGCGCGGCAGGGCTGCACCAGGTCGACGGTAAAGCCGGCGGCACGCAGCAGCGGCAGGTTGTCCAGAATCGAATCGTGCTCGATGGCCGAAACGATTACACGATCGCGCTTGCGATCGCGCTGACGAGCGCCCTCGGCAAGACCGAGCAGCGCCAGCTGGTTGGCTTCGGTGCCGCCGTTGGTCAGAACAATCTCGGACGGGCGGACGCGTGCGCCAAAGCTATGGGCGATCTCGCGACGGGCAACCTCCAGGCGCGCGGCGGCCTTGCGGCCAAGCGAGTGCAGCGAGTTGGGGTTGACGCCGGCAAGCTCGCTGTCGTCATATTCGCGCTGCGCAAGGAGCGCCTCGGCGCGCATGGGCGTCGAGGCGGCGTAGTCAAGATTCACGGGTATGCGGTTTTGACCTGCGGTCATAAGGGTTTATGCCTCCTGTGCGGCCTTATTGCCCAGCTTCTGCAGCAGCGCAACCTCGGCGGCGGGATCTTCGGACTTAAATACGGCGGAGCCGGCCACGAGAACGTTGGCACCAGCCTTGACGACCTCGGCAATGTTCTTGGAAGAAATGCCGCCGTCGACCTCGATCATGGGCGACACGCCGTGGCGCTCGCACATGGCCTTGAGTTCGTGCAGTTTGGCGATAGTGCCCGGGATAAAGCTCTGGCCGCCAAAGCCGGGGTTCACGCTCATCAGCAGCACCATATCGACGACGTCGATGATGCTCTCAAGTACGCACACGGGGGTGGCGGGGTTGAGCACCACGCCGGCCTTGACGCCGCGCTGCTGCAGGTGCGTGAGCGTGCGATGCAGGTGCGTGGAGGCCTCGTAGTGCACGGTGATCATGTCGGCACCGGCATCGGCGTACCAATCGACGGTCTCGTCGGGGTTCGACACCATGAGGTGCGCGTCGACCGGTACATCGGTGGAGCGCTTGACGGCCTTAAGGATGTCAACGCCAAAGGTCAGGTTGCCGGTAAAGTGGCCGTCCATAACGTCAAAGTGAACGTAGTCGGCGCCGGCGATCTTGTCGAGCTCTCCCTTGAGGTTGGCCATGTCGGCCGAAAGGACGGACGGAGCGATTTTGATGGAACCCATGGTAGTAGCCTTTCTACGCTAGTCGGTGAGTCCGTAGAACTCTTGAGAAGGGACGCGGTCGGTAAGAATCTCGAGCGCCCTATCCAAAGTAACACCGTTGTAGAGCGTTTGCTCCACGGCAAAGGTGAGCGGAATGTCTACGCCCAGTGAACGGGCAAGTTCGCTGACGCTGCGGGCCGCGACGGCGCCCTCGACAACCATATGCGTGCGCGTCTGGTACTCGTCGAGCGACACGCCGTGGGCAAACTCGTAGCCAAAGGTGCGGTTACGCGAATGCTCCGAGGTACAGGTGGCAATGAGGTCGCCCATGCCGGCAAGCCCCATGCAGGTCATAGCTTGACCGCCGCGGGCGTGCACCAGACGGCTGATCTCTGCCAAGCCGCGTGTCATGATAAGGGCGAGCGTGTTGTCGCCCGCACCGGTGCCGGCGGAGATGCCGCACACGATGGCGATTACGTTTTTCATGGCGCCGCAGACCTCGACACCGGTCATGTCCTGCGACAGGTAGATGCGGAAGGCCGTTGACAGAAGCAGGTCCTTAAAGGTCTCCCCTATCTGTGGATCTTCGCTGGCGATGACGGCGGCAGAAAGACCTCCGCGGCAGATTTCCTCGGCATGGTTGGGGCCAGAAAGAGCCGCGACACGTGCCTCGTTGCCGATCTCGCTGGCGATGACCTCGCTCATGAGCAGGCCGGACTCGGGCTCGATGCCCTTGGTGAGGCACAGAACCGGCGTCTCGTCCGCGATGAACGGCGCCGCCTGGTGGCAGACGTCGCGCAGGTGCGTCGAAGGCACGGCAAAGATGATGGCTTCGGCGCCGTCGAGCGCCTGGGCGAGCTCGGTCGTGGCGACAACGTTTTCCGGCAGCACGTAGTCCACCAGATAGCGGGGGTTGCGATGCTCACCGTTAATGCCGGCGGCCGTCTGCTCGCTATGGGCCCACATGGTCACGCGCTCGGCTCGCGCAGCGGCAAGGCCGGCGACGGCGGTTCCCCAGGAGCCGGAGCCAATCAGCGCAACATTCATGACTCTCTCCTACTTATCGTCGGGCTCGGTGACGCGCTTGGTAAACGAGAGCTTGGACTCCTTACCGGTCATGAGCTTTTTGATGTTCGCGCGATGGGCCCACACCACGGTGATGCCGATTAGCGCCATGCAAAACTTGAGGCCCAGGCTGCTGTACGGAAAGACCGCGCAGGCAGCGATGGGAAGGCCGATGGCCGCGACAAGCGAGCCCACCGACACAAACTTGGTAATGGCGACGGCCACGATAAACATGCCCAGCAGCGACAGGCCAATGGGCCAGTACCAGGCAAGGATCACACCCAGGCCCACGGCGATACCCTTACCGCCGTGGAAGTTAAGGTAGGGCGAGAAGATGTGTCCCCACACGGCAGCCAGGCAAATGACGCCGAGCATCCAGTCGCCGGGGGCTCCGGGCGCCATGATATTCGGCGGAAAGCCATAGCCCACGCTCGCGATGAGCGGACGGGCGATAAGGACGCAGATGGCGCCCTTAAGGCAGTCGAGCAGCAGCGTGAGCGCGGCTACCTTGGGACCGGCCACACGCAGCGCGTTGGTGGTGCCGATGTTGCCGGAGCCCGCCTTGCGAATGTCGGTGTGGTTGAACACGCGGCCCAGGATCAGGCCAAACGGAATCGCTCCGATAAAGAACGAGACCACGGCGCAGATGGCGGTCAGCAGAATCGGATTATGCATCCTTTTGCTCCTTCTTCCTAAAGAAGAGTCGAATGGGCGTGCCGGCAAAGTCGAAGGTCGAGCGCATGCGGTTCTCCACGTAGCGCTGGTAGGTGTCGTTGACCAGATCGCTGTGGTTGACGAAGAACGTGAACGTCGGCGGGTTGACGCCCGTCTGGGTCACGTAGTGCATGCGCAGGCGGCGCTTGCCGTCCACCACGGTATGACCGAACTCGCGCAGGTCGGTGAGGAACGTGTTGAGGCGCGAGGTGCTGATCTTTTGCGAGCGCGTCTTCTCGGCGGCGTCGACCATCGCCCAGATCTTCTCGACGCTGCGGCCGGTCAGGGCAGAGATGCGCAGGTACTGGGCCCAGGGAGCCATGACGCCCAGACGGCGGTCGATGGTCTCCATGCAGGCCTCGCGCTTACGGTCGTCGTCGAGCAGATCCCACTTGTTGAGCAGCACCACGATGGCGCAGCCGCGCTCGATGGCCAAGCCCATGACCTTCTGGTCCTGCTCGGTGACGCCCACGGAGGCGTCGACGACGAGCAGCGCCACGTCGGCGCGGTCGATGGCGCGCAGGCCGCGGACCATGGAGTAGTACTCGATGTTCTCGTACACGGTGCTCTTCTTGCGGATGCCCGCGGTATCGACCATGCGGTAGTGCTTGCCGTTGCGTTCGACGACCGTGTCGATGGCGTCGCGCGTGGTGCCGGCAATGTTGGACACGATGGAGCGGTCGGCGCCCAGGATGCGGTTGAACAGCGAGGACTTACCGGCGTTGGGGCGGCCGATGATGGCGACGTTCAGCGCGTCGGGGAACTCATCGGCGACCTCGTCCTCTTCCTCCGGAAGCAGGGCCACGATATCGTCGAGCAGGTCGCCCGTGCCATGACCATGCAGGGCCGAGAGCGGCGTGGGCTCACCGATGCCGAGCGAATAGAACTCCCAGATGCTGTCGTTCTCGCGATCGGGGTTGTCGAGCTTGTTCACCAGCAGAAAGACCGGCTTGTCGCAGCGCTTGAGCATGCGAGCGACCGACTCGTCCTCCTCGGTGACGCCGGTGCGGCCGTCGACCACAAACAGGATGACGGCGGCTTCCTCGGCGGCGGCGAGCGCCTGATCGCGGATGGACGTGGCAAACACGTCATCGCTCTTGAGCGGCTCGATGCCGCCCGTGTCGACGATGGTGAACTCACGACCGTTCCAATCGGCCGTGTGATACGAGCGGTCGCGCGTGACGCCGCGGGACTCGTGGACGATGGCGTCCGAGGTCTGGGCCAAGCGGTTAACGAGCGTGGACTTGCCCACGTTGGGGCGTCCGACGACGGCGACGATAGGTTTCATCTGCTCTCCTTTAATGGGTAGGGTCAGTGGAAGTGTTAGAGTCTGCGGGCACAATGCCAAGGATGCGCTCCAGGGTATCGAGCAGCTCATGCGGCATGGTCGACACCACATGAACCTCGGCGCCGCGACTGGTAAGGCTTGCGAGTAAATCGTCACGATGATACTCGTCAAGCGTCATGCCGTCAGCGTTGAACATGAGCTTAGGCACAAAGAGCATAACCCCCGACAGATCTTGGGATAGCTGCTCCAGAATGTCACATGCGACGATGAGGCCGGTCACGTCCACGTTGCCGCCAAAGTAGCGGTTCTTGATGGCCGTGACAGTGCCGGCGAGTCCCTCGGGCGATTCCACAAAGCGGGCCACCGTGTCGCGTGCGCTGGCGCCCGAGAGGCACAGCAGGTGTTGGCTGCGGGCGGCGATGGCCTCGCGGACGCGGGCCAGTCGCTCGGCATCGGCAGCGAGCACGTCGTCGGTCTCGTCCAGATACGAGCGGATCATGCCGATGCCGTCGTAGTACTGCGGGTAACCGTCGTAAAAGTCTGCCTCGGGAGGATCGATGCCGGCGTCGAGATAGAACTCGTCGCTCATCTGGAAGGTGTGGCGGCCAAAGCGCTCATAGGCGCGGTCCTGGAAGGGCCTGATCATGGCGATGGTCTCGCGCGCTAGCTCGGGCTTGTCGCTGTAGGACCAGCTAAAACGGTTTTGATGCTTGGTAAAACCGAGCGGCACAATGCCCAGGCTTGTGATTTGCTCGTGCTCCTCGCAAAAGCGCAGGGTCTTTTCCAGCTCCTCGCCGTCGTTCATGCCGGGGCACAACACGATCTGCGCGTGAATCTCGATGCCGGCGGCCATGATGGCCTCGAGCACGTCCATGCCTCGCTGGGCGTTGCGGCCCATCATACGACGGCGGACGTCTGGGCTCACGGCATGGACCGATACGTTCATGGGGCTCATGTTGCGTTGGATGACGTTTTGCACGTCCTCGTCGGAGAGGTTCGTGAGTGTGACGAAGTTGCCCTGCAAAAAGCTCAGGCGGTAGTCGTCGTCGCGAATATAGAGCGTGGAGCGGCCGCCCTTGGGCAACATGGTCATAAAGCAGAACACGCAGGCGTTTACGCAGGTACGCATGCCGTCGAAGATGGGGCCATCGAACTCCAAACCCCAATCCTCGCCGGGAAAGCGGTCGAGCTCCACGGGCGTGACGGTGTTGTCGCGCGGGTCGAAAACCTCCAGTTCGACGGTGTCGTCGTCGGCTTCCCAAAGCCATACGATCATGTCGGTGAGCTGCTCGCCGTTGACCGTGAGCACGCGCATGCCCGGCTCGATACCCACATCCCATGCGGGCGATTCGGGACGCACGTTCTTTACGAGCGCGCCCTCACCCGGCTCGGGGTCGCGGCTGCGCCCGTAATCGGCCACCTCGGCGGCGTATGCGGGTACGGTCTGGTCCATGGTTAGCGGTAAAGCTCCTTGATGCGCTCGACGGCGCGCTCGATGTGTTCTTGCGGGGTGGAGGCTCCGGCGGTGATGCCGATGTGGTGAGCGTCGGTAAACCACGCGTCCTGGAGCTCGGAAGCTTCCTCGATATGATGCGTGTGCTCGCAGGCGTCTGCGCAAATTTGAGCCAGGCGGCGGGTGTTGCCCGAGTTCTTGCCGCCTACGACGACCATGCAGTCGCAGCGGTTGGCAAGTGTGGCTGCTGCCTGTTGACGCTCACTCGTGGCGGCGCAGATGGTGTTGATCACACGCAGCTCCTGCACGCGCGGGGTGATAGCCGCCACGACCTCGGCGAGGTTCTGCGCGGTCTGGGTGGTCTGCACGACGAGGCCTACCTTGCCCTTGAGCGACAAGGCGTTGGCGTCAGCGGCACAGCTCACGACCTGCGCATCGTCGCCTGCGTGGCCTAGAATGCCCTCGACCTCGGGGTGCCCCGGCTCGCCCACGACGATCACACGGTAGCCCTCGCGCACCAGGCGCTCGGCCGCCACATGGACCTTCTTCACGTAGGGGCAGGTGGCATCGACCACGTTGAGGCCGCGCTTGCGGGCAGCATCGATCACCTGCGGCACTACGCCGTGTGCGCGGATGATTACGGTACCCGATGCTGCGTCGTCCAGGGTCTCGGCCAAGCCAACGCCTGCCTCAGCGAGCTCGCGCACCACGATGGGGTTATGGATGAGCGGCCCTAAGGTGTGGACCTGATCGCTCTCCCCTGCCTGCGGCGCGGCAGCCAGAGCCATGTCGAGTGCGCGCTGCACGCCGTAGCAAGTGCCGGCGTGGGCAGCGATCTCGATGGTAGGCGCGGTTGCCTGGTCAGACGCAGTCGCGGCAGTGTTTGTCACGTTCTCGCTCATGGCTAGAACCTGCCCGGATGCTCGGCGCACAGCTCGTCTCGCATAGCGTAGACGCGGTTCATGGCCTCGGACTCAAACCATTCCAGGCGCTCCGTGCGCTTAAGCCCAGCCGGTGCGTCGGAAAGCGAGACGGCCTTGCCAGCACGGATCCAGCACTTCTTGGGACGCATGATCTTTTTGCCCGCGGGCGTGATATCGGACCAGCCGCAGATGGCGAGCGGGTTCACAGGTGCCTTGCCCATCTGGGCGATGAGCGCAAAGCCGCCGTGGACCTCGGGCTTGATCTCGCGCGAGCGGATGCGCGTGCCCTCGGGGAAAATCAGGACGTCCTCGCCGCGCTGCAGCGCATGCTGGGCGGCACGCAGGCATTTCATATCGGCGGTACCACGCTCCACGGGAATGCCGCCAACGCGGCTAAAGGCCCAGCGCACAATCTTGCTCTTGGCGAACTCTGACTTAAAGATGGGGCGAATGCGGCGGCCCCCAAAGAACAGCGCCGTCTCCACGGCCAAGAGCTCGGCCATCGAGGTGTGGTTGCAGATGACCACGCTGCCGCGGCCTTCCTGGCGTTCGAACAGCAGGTCGGCGTCCTCGACCTTCCAGCGCCACATGAGCTTGGAGAAGGCCCAAAGGATGGCCATGACTACGACGACGGTGCCGCGGATGAGCACGGGGAACTCTGCATAAGGAGCGTTGTAATAATCCTCGGGCGTCTGCTTAAACAGGCGCATGGGCTACCTCCTTTGGTTGATGAGGTCTTCGATAATGCAGACGACCTCGTCGATGGTGTGGGCGGTGGAGTCGACGTGCACGGCGTCCTCGGCGGGCACGAGCGGGGCGACCTCGCGGCTGCTGTCGAGCTTGTCGCGCTGCTTAAGGGCGTCGAGGGTCTCGTCGACCTCGGCTTCGAGCTGCTCGGTCGTGAGCGGCTGGGCGTCGTTTTGGTGACGCTGCAGTACGCGGCGGCGGGCGCGCTCACGCGGGTCGGCCGTCAGGAAGACCTTGACCTGCGCATTGGGGAACACGACGGTGCCGATGTCGCGACCTTCGGCGACAATGTCGCGGTCCTCGGCGGCGCGGCGCTGGTGGATGAGCATGGCGGCGCGTACGCCCGGGTAGGCCGAGACCTTGGAAACGTTGGCGTCGACCTGCGGGGTACGAATGGCGGCCGAAGCGTCCTGGCCGTCAATGGTCAGGCGCGTATCCTCGCCGGTGCCGTTGGTAAAGCGAATTTCGATCTGCTCGGCGAGGGCGTCGATGGCCGTCTCGTCGTCCAGATCGATGCCGCGATCGAGCGCGGCGAAGGTGACTGCGCGATACATGGCGCCCGTGTCGAGCTTGTTAAAGCCCAGCTGGCGGGCGATCTCCTTGGCGATGGTGGACTTGCCGGAACCGGCGGGGCCGTCGATGGCGACGATCATGCAATGCTTCCTTTCGGTGGTTGACGTGCTGGTATGGTTCGCGGGCGTTGGGGCGCGGCGGGTTGCCTAGCCCGTGTAGCGCTCGCGATAGGTGTTGCGCTTGGGTGCGGAGCCGTGGCTGCCATGGTGACGCGTGCGTGCCGCGGGCGTGTCCTGGGGCTTGCCGCTGTTGCGCTTGGAGCTGGCCTGCTTAGGCGGGATGCCACCGGCCTTGAGGATCTGTACCTCGCGGTCGGTGAGCTCGCGCCACGAGCCCTTGGCCACATCCTTGAGCTCCAGGCCGGCAAAGTTACAGCGATGCAGGCGGATCACCGGGTGGTGGATCTTGCTCAGCATGCGCTTGACCTGGTTCTTGCGGCCTTCGCGGATGATGACCTCCACGGCGGTGGTACCGGGCTTGATACCTTGCGGAGCCACGGCCTCTGCCTCGCGCGCGTTGATGACGCGGCAGATTGCCGGCTGGCACAGGCCGTCGTCGAGCTCGATGCCGCGACGTAGCGGGGTAAGATCGCGGTCGGACAAGTCTCCGTCCACGAGCGCCTGGTAGGTCTTGTAGACGTGTTTGCTGGGGTGCAGCAGGTCCTGCGACAGGTCGCCGTCGGTGGTAAAGAGCAAAAGGCCTGTGGTGTCGCGGTCCAGGCGGCCCACCGGGAAAAGTCCCGGAAAACGGTCGCGGGGGACCAGGTCGGCCACGCAAGGGCGCTCCTGCGGATCGCTCATGGTGGTGAGGTAGCCGGTCGGCTTGTAGAGCATCAAGTACACGGCGCCCTGGTTGAGCTTGACGGGCATGCCGTCGACCTCGATGTGATCGCGGTCGACGTCGACCTTGGTGCCCAGCTCGATCGCGACCTGGCCGTTGACGGTCACGCGGCCGGCGGTCATCAGGTCCTCCGAGCCGCGGCGGCTCGCCACGCCCGCACGCGCCAAAAAGCGCTGCAGGCGCATGGTGTGCGGATAGACGGGCTGGGCGTCGGGCGCCGGCGTGCCCGGGGTGCCGGCGATGCGCGTCTCCCCCACTTCGTTAGTCCTCGTCATGTAAATCCTCCGAGGTCTCGTCGACGACCAGGGTCTCCAAGTCCTCGACTGCCTCAACATCTTCAACATCGGTATCGAGCAATTCGCGCTCTTCGTCCAGATCCTCGGCCTGCTCCTCGAGCGTGGACTGAATACTACGGCCGCTCAGACGCTCGCGGATAAACTGACGCGACTGCTCATCGGGGGCAAATTGCTCCAGATCGGGCAGGTCGCGGGTGGAGCGCAGACCGAACTTTTCCAAGAAGGCGTTGGTCGTGCCGTAGATGATGGCTTGACCGCGCTGGGGATCGCGGCCGAGCTCGCGCACCAGGCCCTTGTCGACGAGCGACGCGATGACGCCGTCGGAATTGACGCCACGGATGCCCTTGACCACCTCGCGCGTCACGGGTTGGTGGTATGCGATTACGGCCAGAGTTTCGAGCGCCGCCTGCGACAGCTTTTGCGTGTCCCAGCTCAGCACGTAGGCCTCGACCACGTCGTGGTATGCGGGGTGCGTAAACAGGCGCCAGCCGCCGGCGACCTCGCGCAGCTGAAAGCCGCGGTTGGCCTCCTCGTACTCAACCTTGAGCTCGGCGAGCAGCGACGCGCACTCACCGGGGGCGATATCCAGTGCGCCGGCCAGCGCGGGCGCACTCACCGGGTCGCTCGACACTAGCAGCAGCGCCTCGAGGGCGCCTTTGAGGCTGTTTGCCTCCAGCGTGGAAAGGGTTGACATGGTTGCGGCTCCTATTCGGTGAGCTCGGGGCCCTCGCCGGGCACGTATGCCTCGGCTCCCTCGACTCGGTTGATGCAGATGGTTCCAAAGATCTCGTCCTGGCTCAGCGTGAGCGAGCCGCGCTTGGCGAGCTCAAGCATGGCCAGGAAGGTGACGACGAGTTGCTCGGTGGTGGCATCACCGTCCAGCAGTTCGCGAAAGGTGCAAGATTGGTGCGCCATGGTAAAGCGGTCGACTGAGGCCACGGTCAGGTCGAGCGGCACGCGATGCGGCGCCACATGCTCGGCTTCCAGCAGGAAGGTCTGGCGCTTGCCGTCCAGGTCGGCACAGATGACGGCCAGGCCGCGCAGGGTAATGCCGGCCAGATAGTCTGGCATGAGGCCCAAGAACTCGGGATCGGGGCCGGCCACACGCGGGTGCATGCGGCTTTCGGCCTGCATGCGGGCACCGAGGGCCGCAGCCGCGCCTTTAAACTGCTTGTAGGCAATCAGGCGCTGGATCAGGACCTCGCGCAAGGCGTCGCCGTCGAGCGTGCTGAGCTCCTCGAGGTCATCTTCGAACTCGTCATCGTCGTCATCGACTTTGCGCGGGGCCTCCTGCGGTACCAGAGAGGCGGCCTTGATGTCCAAAAGGGTTGCCGCGACCAGCAAAAAGTCGCTCGCCACGTCTAGGTCCAGCGCCTCGATGCGCTCGGCCTCGGCCAGGTATTGCTCGGCCACCTCGCTGATCGAGATGGCGCCGATATCAACTTTTTGGCGGGTTACCAGCTGTAGCAGCAGGTCGAACGGTCCGCTGTAGACCTGCGTCGACACGCGATACGACATCTTCGACCTCCTTTGACGGCGCCTTCGCGGCGCGGTTTGGGTGCATGTTACGACCGTTTTGTACGGTCGACCTGTAAGTTTACCTTAGATGCCGACGATTGCGAAGTTAAGCAGCTGCTCAGCGAGTGGATACACGGTAACGTCGAAATACCGTCCGATCACGTCGATGCCGGTCCACATGGGCAGCAGGTACAGCACCAGGATGAGGATGGGCATAGCGTATTGCTGCAGACGGTAATAGTTGGCGAGCGCCTTGCCCTTGAGGAAGGGCACGATGATCGATGAGCCATCGAGCGGCGGAATCGGGATGAGGTTGAAGAACGCGAGCGACAGGTTGACCACGATAAACGTGGCGCCGAAGTTCATGATCTGTGACGCCAGGGCAAAGGACATGCTGGTGTAGAGTTTGCCGTACGTTGCGTGCATGAGGACCGCGGCAAGACACGCGAGCGCGATGTTCGATGCGGGGCCGGCAACGCTCACCAGGACCTCGTCGCGCTTGGGGTGCTTGAGGTTGTTGAGGTAGACGGGCACGGGCTTGGCGAAGGCGAACACCGGGCCGCCGGCGGCAAGCATAAGCAGCGGCAAGATGATGGTGCCAAACGGGTCGATGTGGTTGAGCGGGTTGAGCGAGACGCGTCCGCGCGAACGGGCCGTCTTGTCGCCGAGCGCCCAGGCCGCGGCGGCGTGTGCGCTCTCGTGGATCACGATGCCGACGATGACGGCGACGGCGCTGGCAAGCAAGTTCATCAGGTAGCTGCTGGACATGGCGCTCCCCTAGCGGACGCGGCGCGAGGCGCGCGTGAGCAGGTAGTCGGCCACAAACAGGATGACGGCCACGATGGCGTAATCCAGGCGGAACACGCCACCAAAGGGCGATGTGATGACGCCGTAGCCGGCGATGGCGCTCGGCAGCGCGCGCGAAAGCTCAACGACAAAGCCCACGATCTGCAGCTTGGCGGTGAGGCCGCTAAAGCACAGCAGCACGGTCATCGCACTCATAAAAATGCTGCAGATGCGACAGGCGATGGCGATGATGCTCATCGCCACGGCAGCGGCCTTACGAGAGTTCACGCGCGGTCTCCTCTTCGATCTGGGTGGAAAGCTCCAGCCATTCGTCCTCGAGCTTGGGTAGCTCTTGCTTAAGGCCGTTATATTCCCCCAGCGCGGCGTTGAACTTGTCCTGATCGGCATAAAGCTCTTCGCTTGCCATCAATTCCATAAGCTCGTCATAGCGGGCGCGCTTTTTATCGAGTTCCGTCTCGATCTTCTTGAGCTGGTTGCGCACGCCCTTGAGCTTTTTGTTGAGTGCGGCGCGGGCCTGGGCCTCGGCGCGCTTTTGCTCCTTGGTCTTTTTGCCCTCGGCAGGCTTGGGTGCGGCGGCGGGGGTGTCGGCCTGGGCCGCGGTGACCTTAGCGGACTTGGTCGCGGCCGGTGCGCTCTCCCCTGCCGCCTCAGCGGCGGCGCGGGCCGCGAGGTCCTCGCGCTTGTAGAGGTAGTAGTCGTAGTCGCCGTCGTAGACCGTGACCTTGCCGTCGCGGATGTCAATGATGCGGTTGGCCACAGCGCGCACCAGGTGCTCGTCGTGGCTGATCAGCACGATGGTGCCGGGGAAGTTTTGCAGGGCGTTCTCGAGCATGTCCACCGAGTCGATGTCCAGGTGGTTGGTGGGCTCGTCCAGGCACAGGAGCGCCTCGGGCGCCACGAGCATCTTTGCCAGGGCCAGACGCGCTTTTTCGCCGCCGGAGAGGACGCGGACCTGCTTCTCGATGGAATCGTTGTCGCTAAACAGGAAGGCGCCCAGCAGGCTGCGCTGCTGCGGCACGGTCCACTTGGGCGTGACGGTGTCGATTTCTTGCAGGACGGTATTGGACTCGGTCATGCCCTCGAGTGCGTGTTGGGCGTAGTAGGCGACGCCCACGTTGGTGCCCAGATCGCGGGTGCCGGTGGTGGGTGGCTCCAGGCCGGCGAGGATCTTCATGAGCGTGGACTTGCCGGCGCCGTTGGGGCCGACGAGCGCCACGTGCTCGCCGCGGTAGAGCTTGAGGTCGATGTCGCTGTAAATGTGCTTGTCGCCGTAGGACTTGGATACACCCTCGAGCCCCACGACCATGTCGCCGGAGCGCGGCGGATCGGGGAACTTAAAGTCGATGTGCTTGTGGCCCTCGGGCAGGATGACGAGCTCCTTTTTGATCTGCTCGATCTTGCGGATGCGCTCCTGGGCCTGGGCGGCCTTGGTGGGCTTGTAGCGGAACTTGTCGACGAAGACCTGCATGTGGGCGATGTCTCGCTCCTGGGCGGCGCGCTTGGCGCGCATCTGCTCCAGGTTGTCCTCGCGCTGCTTGAGGTAGCTGCTGTAGTTGCCGGTGTAGGTGGTAACGCGGCGGTTTTCGAGGGCGGCGACGTGGTCGACGCAGGCGTCCATGAAGGCGCGGTCGTGGCTGACGATGAGGACGGCGCCGTCGTAGTTGGCGATAAAGCCGCGCAGCCACTGGACGCTCTCAAGGTCCAGGTGGTTGGTGGGCTCGTCCAGCAGCAGCAGGTCGGGATGGCGCAGGAAAAGCTTTGCCAGCGCGATACGCATCTGCCATCCGCCGGAGAACTCGGAGCACGGGCGCTCAAAATCGGTGACCTTAAAGCCCAGGCCGGACAGGATCTTGCGGGCGTTGCTCTCGAGCTCGTAGCCGCCCAGGTGCTCAAAGCGGTCCTGGACCTGGCCGTACTCGTTGAGGAGGGCGTCGACGTCCTTGCCCTGCTCGGAAAGCTCGGTGATCTGAGCCTGCAGCTCGTTGGCGCGCTCGCCCATGCGGCGGATTTCCTTGGCAGCGGCCATGACCTCGGCAAGGATGGTGGTGTCCTTGTGCTCCAGGTTGGTTTCCTGCTCTAGGTAGCCAACCTGGCAGTCCTTGGCGTACTGGACCTGGCCGGAGTCGGGACTGTCAATGCCCATGATGATCTTGAGCATGGTGGTTTTGCCGGCGCCGTTGGGTCCCACGAGCGCGAAGCGCTCGCCGGGGTTGATCTGGAAGGACGCGCCGCTAAAGAGGACGCGTGCGCCGAAGCTTTTTTCGATCTTGTCGACCAGGAGGATCATGGTGCCGCCTTTGACCTTGTGTGCCTATATGAAAAAAGGCCCCAACTTGCGTTGGAGCCTCATTCAATGCTCGGGTGGAGACGAGGGGGATCGAACCCCTGACCTCTTGACTGCCAGTCAAGCGCTCTCCCAGCTGAGCTACGCCCCCGTGCGAAGAAGTACTATACGGGAACTCCCCCGCCGATGCAAGGACAATTTTGGAAAAAATTTCCGGAGGCGCGGGCGCCGCTGGGACGAGAGCGCGGCGCGGACTCGAGGGCAAGGGACCCGCGATGCCGGATCCGGCCCGCGGGGCGCGCCCCGCGGGCGGCGGCGCTGCCGCCGCCCTCCTCCCCGGCGCCCCCAGGGCATCTCGGGTTCCGCCGCTCGCCGGTTTTCGCTTCCACCCCACGGGCCGCCATCCGCCCAACGACCATCCCGCCGGCGCCGGGCCCATTATCGGGGCCAATCGCGCTCCCGCCGACCCGGCGATTTCAAAACCATGCCGGTTTACGGGGCCAGGCCGGGAACCCCCGAGCATGCCGTAATCGGTAAAATCAAAACCGCAGGTAGACGACTTGCGCATTCAGCGAAATGCAGGGTATGGACGGCCGGTCCGGGTCCAGCCCCGTAATCCGGCATGGTTTTGAAATGATACTAATTCACTAGCAGGAAAACTAGGTCGTTCTAGCGCCTTGTCGCCGGCTAATTTCCGAGTTCCAACCAGTTGCACAGAACATTTGCTCGCAGTCGCGTCTCGGCGCGCTTCATTGCTTCGGATTTGGCTTTATATCGAATCCCCAAACGACTGCAGACGCTTTTGACTATGGCGTCTAGCTGTTTTTTGTCGTTAAGCATATCGTGGGTTACCAGGAACACATCGAAACCCATGCTCTGGAGCGCAGTCATGCGCTCCGCATCTTGGTCAAGTACCGCGCCTGACCCATGGATGACCTCACCTTGGATTTCGATAATTGCTGCCTTCATTAGGATTGGGTTTACAATCACGATGTCACCGTAGCAAACCTTTTGACCTGCGATGCTTTGGGCTTCCTCGGATAGAGGGGTTAAATCGTTGAGGTATACGTATCTGAATCCTGAACCACCTAGACGTCGAGAACGACTTAGAAGCAGGACCCCCGCGACCTCGAGTGGAGATGCAACAATGCCGATAACCTGCTGAGCGGCATCATAAAACTGCTTTCCCCACATTTGACTTTTGACCTTTTCGGCGAATCGATGCAAGTCGCTCAGTTCGATGAGTGGCTTTCTCATCCAAAGCGAAGTACCTTTGAGTTTCGTAACCTCTCTTCCATCCTCGCGATTGTTCGTTTGGCCTTCATTTGCTGGGACCTTTACGGTTGTGCGGGCATAAACTCGTTTCCAAGGAATCTCGTCTTCGCCTTCTCCAAGTTCGAACAGATCCTGCGTGCTGGAATTGCGATTCTCCTTTAACGCGATTTTTAACTGCATTTCGACAGCGGGGGTCGGCTCGAAAACAGAAAACCAGCCGCAAAGTTCGTACATAGCCAGTACGAGATCTATTTGGGACACAAAGCGTGTCATAGTAAATAACGTGTTAAGCGGATTGGTGACGCTAAAGCCTAAATGAGTGTCGGTTGTTGTGCCGGTATCCGAAGCCCCTTCCCAGCGAATAGTGGAGCGCAATCCCGAGTGGTGATTACAACAACCTGGCGAAGCAACAGCGATAATCGGGGTCTTGAGGACATCGGTTACGAAAGGGGCTTGGGATAGGGCCCGCCAGCCGTCATCGGAGCTGGGTAGGCGCGGGTAGAGGTCATGCACCTGCGGTGGGCAGCGCCAGTAGCGGAATGCGGTGTTTGCGCAGACGATTTCGTCCATGTGGCCTCCCCTGGTTTCGACCGTAGGCCGTGCGGATTGCGGGCATGGCCGATTATCTACCGGGGCATCATGCGGGTAAGTACGGGAAGCAAACCAAATGCTGACAAAAGCATGCCGAGTTCCGCCGAAAAACCGTCGTGTGATAGAAAACCGCTGGAAGGAGCTTTGGGCATGTGGTCCCTGTCTCCACATTTGCGCGCGGATCACATGGGGAATTCAATGAAAATACGCATGCGTTTTATACAAAACATGCAATGGCGTCAGCAAAAAGGGTGCGAAAAAAATGACGCCTTATACGACTACGATTCGTTTTGGAATCACCCTTGGTGTCAAAAAGAAAAAGGCCAGAGGCTTAACACCTCTGACCTGTACTTTAGATGGTGGGCGATACAAGATTCGAACTTGTGACCCCATCCGTGTGAAGGATATGCTCTACCCCTGAGCCAATCGCCCGTCGCCTTTCGGCAAAAGAGATACTAACATAGCCGTGCGTGGTTTACCAAGAACTTTTTGCCCTCGATTGTAAATTCGTGGGCGCAAACCGCGCCACCGCAATCAGGGTGGACGACAAACCAGCAGGTAGACCGACCTTTATCGCTTGATCCACGAGGTCTCTGGGCGGCAGATAAGTCGTGCGTTGTTGTAGGCCATGTCGAGCGTGAGGCAGGTGCGCGCTGCGTAGAAACCGTCCTCGCGTTGGATGGTCAGCGCCAGCTCGGGCTTGTCGCCAGTTAGGCACAGCGGTAGAAGCAGCTGAATTCGGCCGCCGTAGAACTGCGGCACCGCGAGCGTATAGTTGGCGGCGGCGCGGCGGGCGGCCTCGACGACAGCTCCCTCAAAGGCGCGGCGCAGCAGCAGCGAGTTGCCCTCCCCCATCAGGCTGGCGGGAATGCGCGTCAGGTTCTCCTCGTCGCCCAGAATGTGGTCGATGTTGGAGCGGATGGGCAGGCGGTAGTCAAAGACAAGCTCGGAGGGGTCCTCGGCAAAGCGCACGCGGCATGGCAGGTACTCAAACGAGACCAGCATGGGGTCGCTCTCCTTAAAGAAGCCCTTCAAAAACCAGCGCTGGCGCGCGTCGGGCTTGGTGTTGGGCTCAAACAGGCCGTAGATGGTCTCGTAGCGGCGCGTGTAAAGGCCGGTGTTGAATAGGCATCGGTCGTCGTCGAACACCAGCGGTAAGTTGGACGGGGCGGTCTGGTCCGCGTCACGCTCGGTTAAGAACACCGCGCGGCTAAACGAAAACGACAGGTAGTTTTTGAGGATGCGGTTGCCGGGACCCCAGTCCTCGGGGTCGGCGAGGTCGGCCAAGCGCTCGTAACAGGGCTCGGGGCAAAACGCGAAGTCGTACACATTGCTGCACAGGGTGCCGGGGATTTCCATGTGGTGTCCAATCCATTCAATAACTGGCGTGCGGATGGTTTGATTCTATACGGGTGACGGGTCGCCCGCGCCCACAATGCAACCGCGGCGCAACTCTTCGGCGAGTCCACTGGTCGTGCGGCTTCCGGAAACGAGGTCCTGGATCCAAGCGTAGTACTGGTTTCGTTAAAGCGATACCCGTTATCAGGCGCGTTCGACCGCCACCTTTGCTCCTGGCTCTCCGGCAGAGTAGATATCTCTTGGTATTAGAGGCGCCTCCAATCAATGCGATTGAAAGCGCCTTCTCCGCGAGCATTGTTTTGATTGCGTTGGTCGTGCTCTGCGACCAAGGTCTTCTCGGCAGGCTTTCTTTTGATTCCGTTGGTCGCGCCTTACGACCAAAATCAAAGTCAAGCATACAAATGAATGGGAAGAGCTGCAAGGCAAACCCAGAAGTCACACGGTCGCGCTCGTCGGCTCTCGGGCTATGCCAGAAGGCTGGATAGTACCGCTATCCGTCGAAGGACAAAAATGGCGAGGTACGTACCTCGCCGATCTGGCACCTCCAAGACGGCCGTCTCTTTGGTGATTGAGTTTTCTCACATTTCAGGGGCATTTAGAGCTGCATTGATAAGGTCGGCGGAGTTGTCGAAACGACCTAGTTCTCCACTGGCAAAGAACGCATCCCCTTCGCGGATGGCCTCTAGGCTTTCGGCGTTAGGTTCTTTGGGAGGACAGGGCTGTAGGGTTGTATCCGTAAGCTCATCGTTTCGTTTATGTTGAGACATAAAGGCGTATCTCTTCCTGCTTGATGCTTTTGCGGAATGCTGGGCGTATGTGCTCTGGTGGGTTGGTGACGATTTCAACCTTTCGCCCAAGTTCCCTCTCGAGCTCATGGGAGAGTTCGTAAAGCGTGCCGAACGTCATGGCGTTGCCGCAGACTAGGCGCAAGTCAATATCGCTATTGGGCGTTTGCTCGCCTCGGGCAAACGAGCCAAATTAATATGCTTCGCTGACGTCGTATTGAGCAAGCACGCGGGAGGCGGCGGTGGATATGTCGGTAGGCGTAATCATGGGTTATTTGCCGTTCAACAGTAGACGTCAGGGGGCCAGCGCCGAAACCGCCGGTCCGGCTTTTTGCCGTTCTGCAAGCTCGAAGATAAATGGGGCGTTTGATCTAACGAACTCGGTCAAAAAATCCAGATCGTCAATAGAAAATCCTTCGACATTGAACCAATTAACCGCAGGCAAGAAGCATTCTGCATGGTCAAAGCCAAGGTCAACCGGACGCTCGACGGCTACGCGAACGGTCCCGTCATCTCTTGTCTCTGAGTAGGCAAACTGAGTGCCGTCATCAAGCTGAACATAGCTCCAAAACACGTCTACCTCCTTAGTGTTTATATCCGAGTATAAAGAGCAGACTAGATGGTTTGGATGTTCTTTGTAGAACGAGTTTGTCAAAAAGACATTTTTAGAATTCATGCAGACTCTCCGAAAAAGAAAATGCCTCCAACCCAAAGAGATTGAAGACATCTTCTCAGTGGGCTTTCTTTTGATTTCGTTGGTCGCGCCCTACGACCAATTTCTGATTTAAGTATGCCCAAGTAATGAAGGAAATGAGTGAGGTATCGAAAATGAATTTGGCAGAATTAGGCAGAGTCAAATAACGAATGCCTCGTGTTATTTCTTACCCTTCGTTCGGAAGCAGAAGCTTGGTATATATCTGGAAGACAGTAAGAAGAAATAGGTCTTCCATGGTCTCGATTCTCTCGCCATCGAAACCGCCGGGGCACCCGTAGTCCTTATCGTTGGCCTCGTCACCAGAGCCGTAGGTCGCCGCGTAGAATGCAATGGTCGACGCGAATCGGCAGGCCTCAATCTCGGAGCTCGATTCGAATTGATATTCATTTTTTAGATAGGAAATGGGGGCGAAGGAAGCATCCCTCGATTCGAAGGCCTCGGAAAGTACCTTACGGATAAGGTAATCGTACCCCGGGGTACAGCTATCAGGGGGGCAGGAAGGAAGAGTCCAAGCACTCAGGAAGAAGGCCAACCCGAGGTGCTGGCAGTCTCTCCCCCGCATACCTTTCCAGACTGCGAAGCACGTATTTCCCATCATCATAAAGAACAGGTTCATCTTCTGGAAAGCGGTCACGGAGGGCGGCTTCGACTGCGGCGATGCAACGGACGAACAGGTCGTCCTCTCCCCTGACCCGCAAGTCAAGATTGCAGTATTTAAGAATCAGATTCTGCACCTCCGGCACAAGGCAGCAGAATTCCCAATACATCTTACGTGAATAATGGAAAAGATCATTGTGCATGGCGGCAACGGCGCATAGCGGAATCAGGCCTCTGTCGGCGTAATGCTTCGAGATGAATTCAATCGCTCGTGCCTTATTCCCTTCGGCGTGCCTACGCTCATCCCTCTCGTCCTGACGACGCTCGAATTCCTCCATGCGCTTGCTCTGGCAATACTGTACAACGGCGACGGCAAACGCCAATGCTAAAGAGATAACCGAGCATATTAATTCAGCCAACGTGTTCCTCTCCACAAGAAGTCTTCTACAAAATCCAGTAATCTCACGACTCCACTTATTGAGCAATTCTACGCATAAGACACTTGCTTTTATCAGAGCCATTTCATTATGAGCTTGTACGACTCTAGCGGAATAATTGGTGAGCTTATGGGGCTGGTTAGATCAAGCCATCTTTCGTCGACGAATCGGCGTCATCTGACAATGCATGAGGAGAACGTTGATAGATATACACCATCGTTTAAGCTCACTGGATTAGTTCTTGATAAGAGCGAAGAATAGCAGCAAGGAGATGATTGTATGGTTCGGCGAATCTCTAAATCGGAAATTGGCGGCGCACTTGAGCAGTGGCATGTCGGGTCATTAATCAAATTTGTTACGCAGAGAGTTTACGCGGAACAACTTATCCAGGGAATCCCCTACCTGCAGGCGATTGATGAATTTAGATCAAAAGAGGCGGGAGATGGAAGGTCTGATGCCTACGAGGGTCTCCTTACAAGTTTTATGTCTGTTGGTTCAAGTTGTGCAATTTACTGCATGACGGCACTTGAAGATTCGAATTATCAATTCTTCCTACAGAGTAAGGATGGGCGGCGCATTAAAGACGAATTTTCAAATAGAGGCGCTGCAGTTTTGATTAAGGATCCTGTCGAGTTTTTGCTTCGATTTCAGGAAGCGGAACCTGAAGGTATCAATTTCGGACTGGTTTCTTATGACGGAGACATATTTGAGCCCAAGGTGGCGTTATCCAACTTTAAGCAGGCAGCCAGTGAAGTTCCTTTCCACAAGAATCGTGCATATGAATATCAACATGAGTTTCGAATCGTCACTGGCCACGACTGCGATATCGAATTTAAACAGGAGGACAGGGACGGTGTAACACACAACGTGTTCAACGGTTATATTCCCTATCAGGGTTTGAGACTTGGCTCCCTTGATGACATTGCTGAATTGCTTACCTTTCAGTGAACGTCTATCGACAACGTTAAAAGGCGCGAGTTGAATTATGTATAACTTCGAAGGGCGGAGGATCCGGCATGAGCAAGAATAAAAGCGACCAGAACGCGCATGAAGAGCAAGTGTTCAATGATGTTCTTAGGCTATCGATGGCCACGGGTGGTTACAAGAAGAAAGCTGCCTTGAAGGTGAGTGGATCTATTAACGCAAGCAGCGAGTGCCCTGATATTGTTATTACCCGCGAAAATGGATCCATTGTTGGTTTGGAACATTTTAGAATCGACCATAACATCAAACATGGTCGAAACGCTCAATCAAAATCTGCTGAGTTCACATCTGTGATGAAAGCTGAGCGCGAAAAGCTAATGCCAAGGCTTAAGGCTGACGATGTTTCGCTGGAGGAATTGGCGGGCATCTTCGCAAACTATGTCTCGTTGGCAAAATACCATCAAAGCTGTGCATGTTGCGATGATTTGTCGCGCTCTCTAGATGCCCGATTGTTTGGTGGAAAAACAGGCCATGCTAGCAAATTACCTAAATACCGCAATCACCTTACTGAACTTAGCGGTGATGATGGCCGCATTGAATTGGGTTATCTAATTGAAATTCATTCAGATTTTCAGGGATTATTCATGCACGATGGAACAAGAGTAGCCCGCCTCGTCAGTGGGCAATGCCCACTTTATGCGGAAATTTACGATCTTCTTTTCAAGTCATCTTGCGAGGTCGATTGGATCCTAATAGGTTTTTACCCATGCCTGACTGACCAGATCGTGAATGCCGCCATCATAGATTGCCGTAACAATATGTTTAAGGAGAGCTGCCGCAGGCAGCGTCTTAAAAGAGCGGAATATTTAGGTCTAGGTAAAACAGAACCCTTTCTTAAGCAAAGCAGAGTTGGAGAAACAGAAATTGAGCTTTGCGGAGATAAGGTAAATATCAAAATCGAAAACCCCGCTGAAGGGATTTCCCCTGATCTCCTATTTTGCACTGCGATAAATGATGCTGCTAGAGCATTAAATCTTGATAGAAGCGGCGAATCGTATACAACAACTATTTCTGTTCAACTGATTTACGAACTCGTGCGGATGAGGAGTAAGAAGATACGAGGCATCGTAACACTCTATGACGTTATGCGGCTGCTTGCAGAGATTGAGCCAGCTATGTTAAAAGAGGAAATCGAGAGTTTTAGTGAACGGTATAACATTTCCGAAACACCAGACTTTTGCTTATAGACAATCCGGTATGTCACTAAAAAGCCAGCTCATACAGCTCACCAATGAGTTCGGTTTAGTATTTGCCCGCTTTGGCACCGCCGAATATTGCGAAGCAACTCTGATGGTTTTTCGCTTGGGCACCAAGGTCGACAAAGACCCCGGTGCCCCTTCGTTGCCTTCAGTCCAAACTGCGACATTATTGAATGCTTGTATCATTCATGTGGACCTGGGTCGCATGTCACGATTCAGCCCATGGTCGCGTCCGTATGGCCCCGCCTTCGATATTGGGTGCCAATAAACAAACAAGCATATAGTTATACCTTGTGGATGTCCCTTTCTTCTAAATGGCAGCTATCTCAACAACGACATGCGGTAGCTAGAAACACTATACCAAGAAGGAAAAGCGTCACGGAAGTTGCGATCCAGTTGTTGTCGGCAGTCTTGAGGAGTGTCGCTGCGGTCACGTTGGTGGCTTTAGGCTTGGACGGCGTAGGCACCGTGGTCTTGGTCACCGTCGTCTTGGTCGTTATGTTTGTCTTGGGCGACGTAGCCGCAGGCTTCATTGCGGCAACCGTCGTTGGCTCCGTACCGGGTTGCTCTGCAGCGGGACCGACGCCACCATCAGGCGCGCCCGTCCCGCTGCCCGGCACATCGGACCCATCGTTCTCCCCCGCCGGAGGCATGGCGACATCGGGCTCAACCATCACATGCGGTGCCACGACTCCTGCAGCATCCACAACGCCACTAGTACCAAAGGTCCCGCCAGCAGGCGTCACGAACCGCGCGGACACGAGCGACCCACCCGTGCAAGCAACGCCGCCATCGGCACCGGCCGCGTCGAGCCACGAGGCGTCGACCGAAAGCCCGCACCCGGCCGAGCCGTCGCCAGCGTCCTGCAGGTACAAACCGTAAGCGTACACGCCGGCGGCGGGCTCGGCACCGAAGGCGACGACGCGCCCGCGGCCGCGCACGGCCATGTCGCCGGCGATCACGCCGGCCACGGCCTCGTCCGTGACGTCGGCCCCGTCCGCCCGGGCATCGACGGCGCAGCCGTCCACCACGAGCGCCCGCGAGACGTGGATCGCGCACTGCGAGCCCGATGCCGCCAGGGACCCGGTGCCGCGGAGCGTCAGGCTGCCCCACACCTCCATGCCGCACTGCGTGATGTCCGCATCGGGCGCATTCGACTCCGTCACCGAGTTTTGCCCGGCGAGCGTCACGACCAGGTCGCCGTCGGCGGCGGTGGCGTCGCCCGCGTAGCCGTCAAGCTCCAGATGGCCGGCATCGGTCCAGGCCCAGCCGGGGCCCGACACGCCCGGCTCGCAGTACGTCGCGCCCGCGATAAACAGGCTCTCCGCGCCCGCGGCACAAGAAGGCCCGCCCAGCAAAACGCATAGGCAGGCCATGGCAGCGATCGCGATGTGATGACGGCCGGTGTGGGACTCGGCGGCAAACATAGCCGCTCCGATCTTCGCAGGAGCCAATAGAATATGCACCAGAAAAATGCCCTGGTAGCAGCACCTATTAGTTTAGCGAGATCGATGCGGGAGCAAAGAGAAATCGCGTGGGCAATGTCCACAATTAGGTGTAAATCGTTTTGCCAGCCGGTGAAAGGGAGAATCAGCTTCCGAATTCGCCCTTCACGTTTCTGATGATGTTGTTTGATAAATGGTTCCGATAGTCCATAAAAGATGGTTCATAATAGATTTAGATGAAAAACCTTCGGATTTGTAAGGCGGGGTCGCTGAGACGGTACCGCCTAGTTTTATCAGCGTGCGCCTAACGATCGAGATCACATTCTCCCTCGCGCGCGAAGAAGTCTTGCCCTGCGAAGACTATGATCGGTTGGACAGGCCCGGCGTATATCGCGTACTTCCGTAGTTTTTCTTCGGAATATCCGTATTAAAAATACGGGCAAATTGACCAATTTGCTAAGCTACTTTATCCTGTGTTTCAAATAGACTCAGAAAGCAGAGGAGCCGTGCCATGCTCAAGAAGTTTTCGGTTTCAAATTTCAAGTGCTTCAATAAGCGAATTACATTTGATCTATCCGATCCCGCCAACTATTCATTCAATCAACAGGTAATTCAGGATGGCATTAAGGCAAAGGGCATCATATATGGTGCGAATGGCAGTGGAAAGTCCAATTTCGCCCTCGCGATATTCGACATTGTTCTGCATCTGACCGACAAGGAAAAGCTGCTCAAAAAATACTCGCCATACCGGTGCCTTAATTCAAAGAGTTCAATTACAGAGTTTCAATACGATTTTGTCTTCGACAATATCGAGGTCGTATACCGCTACGGGAAAACCGACCCACAGACGCTTGTATACGAGAGTCTGTACATTGCTGGCGTGGAGGTCTTGAGCTACAGGTTCGACGCTCAAACGGGCCATGTTGACCTGCCGGGCGCCGAGTCCCTCTCGCTTTCTACCGATCTCCCCACTGAGTCCGACAGGCTGTCGCGTGTCAAATATGTCAAGAGCAATGCAATACTGCGAGATGAGCCGTCTGCCAGGGCGTTTAGAGCCTTCACCTCCTTTGTCGACAACATGCTCATGTTCTACTCGCTCGATGAGCGTGGATATCAGGGGCTTTCGGTTGGCTCGGATATCTTTACCCAGGGCATTATTCGCGAAGGAAAGATGGAGGACTTCCAAGAATTCTTGCGCCAGCAGGGAATCTCCCTGAACCTCGTATCCGTGGACGTGAATGGAGTTCCCGAGCTTTATTGCAGGTTCGAGGGCGGTACCGTTCCGTTTGCGTCGGTCGCCTCGACAGGCACCATGTCACTTGCTCTGTACTACTACTGGTATATCAAGATGAGCAAGGCTTCCTTGGTCTTTATCGATGAATTCGATGCCTTTTATCACTTTGAATTGTCCCGGTCGATCGTGGAGATGCTACGGGACCTTGAGGGTGTCCAGGTTTTTATTACGACGCACAACACGGACCTTTTGACGAACGACCTCATGCGTCCCGATGTCTATTTCATTCTCAAGGAGGGGGAGATTCGCTCGCTGGAAAAGCTAACACCCAAGGAGCTCAGATTGGCGCATAACCTCCAGAAGATGTTTAAGGCCGGTGCTTTCGATGGCTAGCCCGGTCACGCTCTTCATCGTTGAAGGAGAGTCGCGTGACCTGCGCTTTGCGGAGAAGATGAAGGATCTTTTTCTGAAAGGGAGAGATGACCTGAGGGTGATCTGTCTGCCAGCGGCGCAGAACATCTACATGCTTTACGAGCGGCTTGCAGAGGAGGACTTCGATCTGGATGTTGTGGAGGTACTGAGAGAAACGGTGCCTTCTGCTGCAAAATGTCTAGAGGGCGTGGAGAGGGATTCTGTTGATGAGGTCTTTCTCTTCTTTGACTACGACTCTCATCAGAACAATGCGCCTGGATGCGAGTCCGATGCCCTTGTGGAGGCGATGCTCCTCGCATTCGATAACGAGCACGAGAGCGGAAAGCTCTATATAAGCTACCCGATGGTCGAGGCACTGTACGATTATCGCGCAGGGCAGTGCCAGGCGCATTCAGGCTGTTTTGTTGACAACTCGGAAATCGCTCAATATAAAAATAAGTCGGGAGAGGGAAACGTTAACGTGGGGAAGCACATGGAGCTTCCCCAATGGAAAGATGCAATCGCTGCCTTCGTATTGAGATGCAAGTGCCTGCTCGGTCTCGATGAGGTTTCATTTGAGACGTATCGAGAGCTGGTTACGGTCGATGCGATCTTCCGCGAGGAGAAAAGGATGCGGATCGAGGACGGTTCGGTGTTTGTGCTATCGGCTTTTCCAGAGTTTCTGCTCGACTATTTCGGTGATAAGTTCTTTAATTCCATGGCTCCGATGCGCCACCTTAAGTTCGATGATTGCCCCCGAGGAAATGGATGAGACGCAATTAATCTCGCGGGTACAGGTTCTCCTGTCTAAATTGTGAACTCGGCATAAGAGACGTTGTTGGCCATGCCCCGGACAGCATCCAGTCGATGATGTTCTCTAGCCTGATGCCGCCGCGACCTCCCACGTCAACGCGGTCGAGCGTGAGCGGGGTCTTCGGATAGTTGTTCCGAATCGCCTGCAGCGGCGCGAGCTCGGGAAAGTACCTCACTATCAGCTTCCCCCACTCCGACTTCGGGTTCACGCAGGTGATGTGGAACCCGTTAAGCCCAGCTTGGACAAGCTGTTAGGAGACTGGCATTTCGCCTGCGTCGATCTCGAGAGGATCGGCGACAAGGTTGCGAATAAGGACTGGAAAGGTCATTATGAGGGGTAAATAAGATGACAGACAACACGTATTCGGGAACTCTAAAATTCAAAGATGTTGATTTTGTCTTTGTGTTCGATGGCTCTGAGCTTGTTCTCATCCCGCCCAAAGAACGCAAGAATGACATTATGTGGGGTTGGCTAAAAAAAGAAATTTGCCCCGGTGTGTATACATCCGGCGACCCTTTGACTGTTGATGTGCCTTATCTTGACGGCTTCTGCAACGAGACAAGCAAGCGATTGATCTTTTTGACCAGGGAGGAATCGACTGTCGGAAGTCGAAATTCGACTCTGTATATCAACGTTGCTGGGTATCTGGAATGTAGCCCGAATACCAATGGTTTTTGCAGGATGACTCTATCCGGCAGGGCCTTGAATTACATTCATCCGGTTAATAGGGCATTCTCGCAGGTATTTGATTCTGACGACCTTACAGAAAAGGGAATCATCTCTATCAGGACAAATGGATTCGACAGAACTTCGACCGTGAAGAGAGCATTTCGCTTTGAGGGCAGAGATATCGCGGCGTATTTCTCAGTTGGGTGGACATGCAGTATGAAAATTAGTACTCCACCCATCACCCTTAATTCCAGCATGATTTTCGAGTTTGATGAAACGGACGATTACTGGTTTTTCTATCGCCTGTGGCATGCAGCAGAAGACTTCCTCAAATATCTGACATTCAGCAAAAACACACTAATTGAGGATTGCAGCCTGCAGGCTATATACGACGACTCGCATTACCCCAGCACAGCTGAATTCAAGCTAGCGAGATCCTCAGAGCCATTTGATACCAAGCCTCTTGAAAAAGGTCGATATATTCAGCTGTCTTTGCTGGACCCGTATGAGATTAAAATGTTTGGAGCGATTGCAGACGGAGAAATCTACCTAAGGCATATTCCTGAAACATACGAAAAGGGACATACGCTCGATGCATCGGACTTCGTGCTGACTTCCGCAGCATTTGAATGGGAATTTGACCAAGCGTATCCAAGCGGAGTTGTCAAATCAGAAGCTCGAGTGGCTGCTGAGCAACGAGCATCAGCTCAGATGGATGAATGCATTAACCAAAGCTCCGGAAAAGCTAAAAAGATATTGAAATATGCAAAGAAGAGCATCGGCTTTAGCAATCTGGAATCGAAGATAGTACAGGCTGGTCGAGATTTTCATGAAATGATTGGGGTATTTGGGGAAGGTCTATACAAAAGGAATGATGAGGAATTTTCCTACGAAGTCATTGGAAGCAGGCTGGCTGAGCAAAGAAATGACTTTGCCCATGGAAACATTGACAAGGATTTCAAAGGTGCTGCCATTCTTGATTTGCTGCTTCTACGCTATCTTGTCTATGCAATGCAGCTGAAGCGCATCGGTGTCTCAGCTGCAAATACTCGCAGAGCGATAAATGAGCTATTTGGCTTAATGTATTACCTCCCTGCAGAAGACGGTGACACAGAGACGGTGGCCAAGAACACTGAGATAAATGAGCCGAACAACGAAACCGAAGGCAATGCAGACGAAATCGTAGAGGCGGAATAGAATGGTTCCCGACTGCTGCGGAATGTACGGATTGCTGCCGTATCCTTAGTATTTAAAACTGTCCGTTCAGTAGTAGGGGCGCGCCGGCGTTAGCCGGTGCGCCCCTACTTTGGGAAACATAAAACTCGCTTTTAATCGGTTGCCTGCGTAGCTCAAAGCGGGAACAACCGCCATGACGATGCATGCGATACCGAGCAGCGGTGCGCGGCAGCTATAAGCGCTGCTCCTAGCAGGAATAGCGCTAATGAGGCGGCGATCCAGTTGCTGTCGGCGGTCTTGGGGAGCGTGGCGGTGGCGGCGCCGGCAGCCTTGGCCTTGGATGGCGTGGACACCGTGGTCCTGTTTACTGTCGTTTTGGTTGTCGTGATCGTCTTGGGCGTCGCAGTCGCGGGCTTCAGGGCGGGATCCGTCGCGGACCCGGCACCGGGCTGCCCACCGGCAGGACCGGCGCCACCAGCCGGCTCGCCCGCGCCACCGGGCACCTCGCGCCCGTCGGTCTCCCCCGCCGGCGCCGTCGCGCCCTCGGGCTCAATCACCACATGCGGAGCCATGGCCCCGGAGGCATCCACCACGCTACCAGAACCAAAGACCCCGCCAGCAGGCGCCACAAACCGTGCGGCCACGAGCGACCCACCCAGACAAGCAACGCCGCCGTCGGCGCCGGTCGCATCAAGCCACGAGGCGTCGACGGAAAGCCGATAGCCGGCTGCACCATCGCCAAGGCCCGCATCTTGCAGATACACGCCGTAGGCGCGCACGCCCGTTCCGGACCCGGCGCCCGCGGCAACGACGCGTCCGCCGCCGCGCACGGTCATATCGCCTGTGATCACGCCGGCGACCGCCTCGTCCGTAATATCGGCCCCGTCCGCCCGGGCATCGACGGTGCAGCCGTCCACCACGAGCGCCTGCGAAACGTGGATCCCGCACTGCGAGCCCGTCGCCGTCAGGGTCCCGGTACCGCGAAGCGTCAGGTTGCCCCACACCTCCATGCCGCACAGCGTGATGTCCGCATCGGGCGCACGCGACTCCGTCACGGAGTTTTGCCCGACAAGCGTCAGCACCAGGTCACCGTCAGCGCCGATGGCCTCGCCCGCATAGCCATTAAGCTCCAGGTGGTCGGCATCGGTCCAGGCCCAGCCGGGGCCCGACACGCCCGGCTCGTAGTACGTCGCGCCCGCGATGATGAGACTCTCCGCGCCCGCGGCATAAGAAGGCCCGCCCAGCAAAACGCATAGACAGGCCATGGTAACAATCGCAATGATATGACGGCTGGTGTAGGACTCGGCAGCAAACATACCCGCTCCGATCTTCGCAGGAGCCAATAGAATGTGCACCAGAAAATGCCCTGGTAACAGTAGTTATTAGTTTAGCGAGATCAAGGCATAAACAAAGAAAATGTCCCTGAACAGTGCCAATAATTAGGTGTAAATCGTTTTGCCAATCGGTGAAAGGAAGAATTCGTATTGGGCGCGGGCACGTGAACCACCACGTGCTCGCATGTTGCCTTTATGTGTTGCCGACTCTCTCAAGACCAACCTGTGCAGATATCTCGTGGAGAATATGACGGTAACGTCAGAGAGCTCACCATTCCTCTAATGAGTCTTGATCGCATTTCTCATCATCTTATATAAGATGATGAGAGTAGGTTGACCCTCAGAACGTGCTCCTTTTTAAATCGCTAAATTAGTCTCCCGAAAGCCGTTTAACCATGAATTGCATTTTACGGCTTTTAATAATTACCTTGAAAAAGGAATGAACCGACTCGTCATCATTAATCCAGTAATTAGGCGTTTCAGTGTAAAAATCAAGAAAACGCTCGAGGTCATCTCTGACTTCGTAACAAATATTTATATCGGGTTCTACGCGTACCGGATAAACGGGGCCAACATCTGCCGTAAACACACGGAATTTGTATTCATCACCGTAGATGTCAAAAGCATATTTATTAGTATCGTATAGGGAGTTGGCATCCTTTTGTGAGAGCTGTTCCTTCTCAGCTTTTGTATTTTGTAAAGCTGATTTTAATGTCTGGGCATATTCTTGTGAGATTAGCAGCGGCGAAGACTCGGTGTTTTTAATTCGAGTAAATCTAGCATGCACCTTATTACTTGAGGCGGATTCCAAATCTCGTGCATATGAATCAATGATTGATATGAACGAGTCGGTAGTATTGATCTCGTTGCTAGTGAATAAATCTTCCCATAAATTCTCTGTACCCATGATCTATTCTCCAATCGTGATAAATAAAGGCAAATGGTCGCTTAAGGCTTTATTTGGTGAGTTATTGGCAATAAGAGATGTGTTACCAATGGAGCGAAGATAACGGTAGCGGAGTATTTTTTTGGACAAATCGGGGCTTACGATGGCCTGATCGTAGCAATGCCAATAGTACGTGTCGGCACCGTTCGACCGATAAAATGATCCGCAGTTATCATTCGCTTCTGAAATAAACTCAATTGTAGGGTTATACATAAAAGGGAATTGGTGAAACGAGTACGTCTTCGTTTTTAGTCGGCATGCGACTTCCGAATATAGCGTTGCATTAAAGCTGGTCGCTTTAATCATTTCGTGATCGAAGGGCGATGCGTTGAAATCACCAATTATCACATTGGAGGCGTGCTCAAAACGCAGCTCTCTTTCGTTTAGTTCTTCCATTATTTCACGAGCCGCATATTCTCGACCACTGCCGTATGGATCAGATGATCTGTCGGGTAAATGAACTCCAACAATATTAATTAGTGACGATCCAAGAGAAAAAGTGCCGATCGAATAACGCAGCGCGTCCATGAACTCGAAGGCTCTGATATTTGATTTCACTAAAAAGCGTACTTTACCAGGAAATTCATTAAATCCTAGAAGTCTATATTTACCGTTTAGTTTAATTTGAAGTGATGCGAAGTCCATTTCTGATGCTTCTGCAAAAATTGCCACATCTACATTTTCGGTAATAATAAAACTAACAATAAGATCAGAAAGATCATGTTTGTTTATATTCCAAAAGAACAATTTCATCGTGCAGGCAATCTTTAAGAATGGACTATATTTCTAGTGTTATTTTTTATTCTAACAGTTTAGATAAAAGGTGATGATTCGGGGACCGGAAGGTTCCCGAATGCTATGCTCTTCCCAGCCAAACAGAGAATTTGCCCGAGCGCCCGCCCGGATCTTTGTTTGGCGACAATCCCTCCGGGTGGGCGCTCGGGCGGATGGGACAGATCCATATGGGAAGAGCGAACCCCTTCAGGGCGCTCGTGGCGTGCCTCGCCGCCGAGGAGTTCCTGCCGCTCAGGGAAGCCGTAGACGAGAGGCGCTGCCGCGAGGAGGTCGGTGTGGGCACACTCGCCGAGGCCGCCGCGGCCTATGGGCCGGACCCGAAGTGCCCGGTTGCGGCGCCTGGAGGGACGGCTCCACCGCTGCCGGCGTCCCGAGGTAGCGCTGCCGCTGCTGCGGCAGGAGGTTCAAACTCCCTCATGGGCACGGTACTCGAGCGCTGTCGAAAGCCGCTCCCCGCCCGGATCTCCTTCATCAGGCCCATGTGCCTTAACGCCCCCGTCGAGTGCACGGCCGAGCTGCGCGGCGTCACCCACAAGACCGCCTTAGAATGGCGGCACCGCGTGCTCGCCACGGTATCCGGCTACCAGGACCGGATCGTGCTGCGCGACACCGTCTGGGTGGACGAGACCCACATCAACGACACCGACCACTCCAAGGGCTATGGGCAGGCGCGCAAGCGCGGCCTGTCCCGCCAGGAGCTGTGCATCTGCTTCGCCATCGATGTCCACAAGAACCCGGTCACGGTCGCCTACGGCCACGGGAAGCCCAGCTCGGCGCGCTTGAGGAAGGCCATGGGGGCAGGATGTCGCCCGGGCCGCCGTGCATCCACGACCCCGAGCGGGCGCACGGCGTGCTGGTCAGGGAGGGAGGTCTCGACAGCGAGGCGCATAGGGTGGACGTCAACGACCCGGTCTACCTGGAGCGGATAGAAATGGCGAACGACCTGTGTTCTTGGCTCAAGCGCTACCTTTGGCGCTTCACGGGGATGTCGCCGCGGAACCTGCAGGCCTACCTCGACTGGTACGTCTACCTCTTTAGGGTCAACCAGGCCAGGGACAGATGGGACCGGACCGAAAGGGTGGTGCGCCATATCCTGATGGCCGACGCGACTTACCGCAGCTTGGGGTAGGTGCGGTAAGTCGCGTTATCTGAACCGTTGCATTACTAATCATCCCGTAATTCATCAATTCGCTCAGCGCCATATAGGGCCTGCTAGTTGTATTTGCCGCTGAATTGCACCCCGCTTGATTTGCTGACATAGAGTCTTGTATGAAGCGGCAAGAGCGCTTTCTTTCTCAAAGAGATCTTTCCGTTTATCGGGCTCATGTAACTTTTCAGAAGCCTGTACAAGCGTCCATTGATATTCCTTTGCACTCTGACTCATCTTATTCAATAAAATCTGATACTGATACATTGAAAACAAAAGGGATTGATAAGCTTCTATGAATTCGGCTATTACGTCTCCACTCTTTCCTTTGAAGCAAAATTTTGCCTCCATAGCGAGCGTTCTCATTTCATCAAGCTTTAAATGCAATTTAAGTTGAGAGCCGGCATCTAACACATGATTTATTGAGGCTGAAATTGATTGCAAGTACGTGGTGTTAGTTAGCCAAACAAATAGCCGGTCGATAGCCAGTTGTGATTCGTCGTTATGCTCCAAGTTCTTCGCGTTTTTTGCGTAAACGCTCATGAGTTTATCGACGGTTATCCATATATTTAAACGTCGATTGAATAGAGACTGTTTATTGCTGAGACGAGCTTGGTAACAAGAAATGAGCAACGCGATGATTGCCACAATCGCTGAGATGTATTCAGGTAGATTCGTTAGGTCCATTGTCTCCTCCGCTACTAAAAATCAATTTACAATGCCATGATTATCGCTCCGCATTCATGATTCTCTGATTCGGCTCCAGATTGAGTTCAGACCAATGCTGAGGGAGCTGAGGTACGGCAACGTCGACCGTCCTCTGTACCCAGTTCAAGAAGAAGGACTGGCACCCGAGGCTCGTCGGCGGGGTCCACGCGGACGCAACCATAGACAGGATCGCGCGCAAAGCGGTCTGGGCTGACATGGGCGAGGCAAACATGCGGCAGCGCCGCGGGGCGAACCGTTAGCAATAATCAGCAGCACTCAAGCGAGCAAATACTCAGTTTTCCGAAAGCCCCCCTACAGCAGATAGGTACTTATCAGTAAGTACTACTGAAGCAACCCAAAGCACGATCTGACTTTTACGCATTGCATGAGAAGAAAGGGGCTAGAAGAGTATCGGCTCCCCCACCATGAATTCGCAGACACCACATGGGAACCTCCGGCATCATATTGCTGCCTATTTAAGCCATCTCAATCGAGCTTTCTGCAACCTCAATGCCGGGCGCGTATTTCTGCACCAACGCATCCAAAATTATTCGGTTCCCCGGCGTCATCTTTGGGGAAACGACGATCTTCATCGAAGAAAATGCTTCGTCTGAGATAATCAAATCGTAAAAGGAAGGAATTTCGGGATCGCATCTATCAAGTATGACCTCAGTGGCCCTCTTAACTGCCTCAACATCACCCTTGATTACAGAGGCGATGCCCACAGGAACTGCCGTTAAAACATATCGCCATTCGTTCTGGTATGACCAGGCGGTAGCTTTATGAATCCCAAGTGTGTTTAAATCGGCTTCTATCCAGCCGTTTTCGCAGTTACGTATCAACTTTGGAAACAGAAGCGACTTATCGTTCGTATACTGGACTTCATGAAGCATCTCAACGCTTCGGGCCATTTCTTTAAAATGATATTTTTTATCCCAAAAGTCTTCGAGCGGCAATTGAAGTCCATCAAACTTGCCACCAGGAGTATTCAAAACTGCGTCACTAGATAGCTTACTTAGGCTCTCGGTAGACACAGAGTAGCGCTTAAACGGATAGCTCTTCATCTGGATTCTTACTCCACATTCAGCTCCAGCATACTCGCGCCACATGGGGATGCTCTCCTCATCAGAAGAGGTCCAACAACTGACGAGCTTCATTTTTCCAAGATTTTGAGAGTCCGCTGAACGCTGTTCTTGTGGGTCATCAACCTTATCTAACCGGCTGAACCTGATAGTCCGATTATGCAGAATCAAGGCCAGCGTATCTAGGCTTGCATAATGATAGAGAACGGCGGGTGCTTCCATGTTTGGCTCCAAACTATAACAATGAGTCCATATCATTGTTCATCAATATTTATAGACATGATTACAAAAAATCAATCAGTTCCAAACTGTCCCAAGTATCCCTCCCCCCTCCCCAACTCTGTCCAAAAAGTTCGCTGTTGTTGATTGGCGTTACCGTAAAAATAACCCTACTTACATATACACGGAGTGTTGGCCTGGCGCCGCCTCCGGGCCTTGGCGCCCACCTTATCGAGAAGCACCGCTATGAAACGAGTCTTTTACCGCTCGCTCTGCGCAGTTCTTTGCGTATCTATGCTTAGTGCAGCAATACCTGTAAGGGTTATAGCGGAAGAAGAACGGCGGCAAGAAAACACCATGGAGCAGTCTGAGACTTGCGCAGCGGACAATTTGGGCGGCAGCATGACAGGCGACATCGATACAAGCGAGATCGGCAATGAGTCCATCAAAAATGATTCAGATCTCGCGAATCCAATTGCACCTCAGGTGGAACCTCGGGTTTCCCTAGCTTCCGACATGTCGACCGATTCGGAACAAGCCACAAAGGCCGCAATAAGTGGATATCAGTACAGCGATAGCGCCACCAGCGGCAGTGTCACCCTCACCGTCGAATGGAACGATCCAGTACTTGGACAGCCAACGACCTTCCACGTAAGCGCAACAGGTGGCAGTGGCAGCTATCTCTTTCGCATGGATGCGCCTTCGTACTCTAACTCCAACGAGTACGCCTATGAGTCGGTCGCCGATCCAAGCCGCGGGGAGTGGACAAAGTACACCGACGCGTGCGTTAGCCACGGCTTTACGTTCACAACGACGGCTACCGGATCGTATAACTTCCGCTTTTACCTCATGGACAAGGCGCCGGGCGTTTACTACTTGCGCACCAACTCGTATATCCAGGTTGCAGATGATGCGTATCCCGCGTTGCGAGCATTGTCAATAAAGCAGTGTCACAAGCCAAGCAAGAGACAGATGATTCTGAATACGAAATGGCTCTCTATCTTCACGACTGGCTTCTCGATCAGCTTGAGTACGACAACTCGCTCACGTGGTCCTCGGCTGAAAGTGCTCTTACGAGGGGGGCTTGGGACGTGTCAAGCCTATGAATCAGCGTATGCGAAACTACTTTCTGCCGCAGGCATAGAAAACACGGAAACCCGCGATACCTATGATGGGCATACGTGGAATGCGGTTAAACTCGATGACGAAAGGTATCAAGTTGACTGCACTTGGGATGACACGTCTGATAATTATTACGGAGATCTAGACCAACGCCATCTTTACATCTGTCTTACTGACGAGCGCATGGTAATTGCACATCCAGGGCACGATAAGATATATTCAGCTGATGGTTATGCTGCGCGTTCTACCAGTCTTTAAGATAACTACTTTGTACGTAACGGTAAGGCAGATAAAGGGGCTGCTAAGTATTTCAACCGTATCCAAAAGCACTTGGACGCAAAAGAGTTTGGGTTCACGATATACGCTTACAGCCAAAGCTTTCCTTCCAGTATTAACGGCATCCAAAACGGCGTCATCACCTATGCGATGAATCAGCGGAAATGGAACGCAAATAAGAACATGGTTGATCACGCTGTAGAATCAGTCGTTTCGGCTCAGTCAAATGGTAAATGGTCTTCTAAGTACATATGCAAAACCGTCTACCCAGAGATGTTCGCCGTCGAATATTTCGACGCGGGCTCCGCCCCCCCCGCAGACCACGACCGAGGTGAAGTTCGGCGAGGCTAGGGGGACCGCCACGGTCTCCGAGCTCGGGTTCGGGTCCGGGCGCGACGTGCTGCCCGGCGCGTCCACATCCTGCTCGGGGACGGCGTCAGGCTCGACGCGGCTGCCCGCACGGGCGTGGCGAGGCTCTACGCTCAGTACGACTAATCATCTTCGTTAAAAATAACGGGGGCTTTTGGAGGAACAGAACCTCCAAAAGCCCCCGTTTACGAAAACAGATGTTACCGGGAAATAGTTTTCTTCAGCACGTCCGCAATCCGCTTGCTCGCATGCCCGTCTCCGTAGGGGTTCGAAGCATGGCTCATCGCCTCGTACTCGGACTGATCGGAGAGCAGGCGGCTGAACTCGCGGTAGATGACGTCCTCCTCGGTGCCGACGAGCTTTAACGTGCCGGCGGCAACGCCCTCGGGGCGCTCGGTGGTGTCGCGCATGACGAGCACCGGCTTGCCCAGGCTCGGGGCCTCCTCCTGGATGCCGCCCGAGTCGGTGAGGATGAGGTGGCTCGCGGCCATGAAGTTGTGGAAGTCGAGAACCTCGAGCGGGTCGATGATGTGCAGACGGTCGAAGCCGTCGAGCTCCTCGTGGGCTGCCTTGCGGACGAGCGGGTTCATGTGGATAGGGTAGATCGCCTTGGTGTCCGGATGCTCCTCCATCACGCGGCGGATGGCGCGGAACATGCGGTGCATGGGCTCGCCCAGGTTCTCGCGGCGGTGCGCCGTGATGAGGATGAGGCGCGAACCCTCCGCCCAGTCGAGCTCGGGGTGGGAGTAGCCCTCGCGCACGGTGGTGCGCAGGGCGTCTATGCCGGTGTTGCCGGTAACCCAGATCTTGGACTCGGGCTTGCCCTCGGCGAGGAGGTTCTTCTTGCTGGCCTCCGTGGGGGCGAAATAGTACGCGCTCACGATGTCTACCGCCTGGCGGTTGAACTCCTCGGGCCAGGGGCTGTAGATGTCGTGCGTGCGCAGGCCGGCCTCGACGTGCCCCACAGGGATCTGCAGGTAGAAGCATGCGAGTGCGGCGGCGAAGCTGGTCGTGGTGTCGCCGTGAACCAGGACCACGTCGGGCCTCTCGTCCTCGAGGACGACCTTAAGCTTGAGCAGCACGTCGCACGTCACGTCGAACAGCGTCTGGCCCGGCTTCATGATCGCCAGGTCGTGGTCGGGCGTAACGCCGAAGACGCGCAGCACCTGGTCGAGCATCTCGCGGTGCTGGCCGGTCACGGTCACGACGGTCTCGAACTCATCCTTGTGCGCCTTCAGCTCGTTGACGAGCGGGCACATCTTGATTGCCTCCGGACGGGTGCCGAAGACGAGCATTACCTTTTTATTAGACAATTTAGGCCTCCGTACTTAAGATCATATTCTTTAGGTACTCCCCCAGCTCTTCCTCCCAGTCGGGCATATGGAAGCCGACGGACTCGAGCCTGGACAGGTCGAGCGCGGAGTGGACCGGGCGCGGGGCGATGGGGCCCTCGGCGCTCGCGTAGTAGTCGGCGGTCGATACCGGCACGACCCTGTCCCCGTTGCCGTTGGCGGCCTCGAAGACGGCGCGGGCGATATCGGCCCAGCTCTTCACGGCGCCGGAGCCGGTGCAGTCGTAGGTGCCGTAGGGGGCGCGGCTCCCCAGCACGTGGAAGATTGCCTGCGCCATGTCGCGCGTGAAGGTCAGGCGTCCCAGCTGGTCGTCCACGACGGTGACCTGCTCCAACTTGTCCTCCGGGTCGGCGACGCGGTCGGAGAGCGCCCTCATGGTCTTGACGAAGTTGTGCCCCTCGCCGATGACCCAGGAGCTGCGCATGATGTAGTGGCGCGGGCACCCGGCCACGGCGATGTCGCCGGCGGCCTTGGTCTGGCCGTAGACGGACAGCGGGCTGAGGGGCTCGTCCTCCGTGTGGACCTCGGCGGTGCCGTCGAAGACGTAGTCGGAGGACACGTGGACGAGCGTGATCCCGTGCCCGGCGCAGGTGCGGGCCAGAAGCGCCGGGCCGGTCGCGTTGGCCTTCCAGGCGATGACACGGCCCTCGGGGGTCTCCGCTTTATCCACGGCCGTGTAGGCGCCGCAGTTGATCACGGTGCCGTAGAGCGACCAGTCGTACTGTGCGTAGGCGTCCGGGTCTGACATATCGAAGGTGTCGATGTCGCAGAAGTCGAAGTCCTTGGCGACGCCGCGCTCCTCCGCCAGCCTGCGCACAGCATGGCCCAGCTGGCCGTTGCAGCCGGTGACGAGCGTCCTCTTGGGCGCCATTGGGACGACGTCCCTGAGCATCGGGTGGTTGAGGTCGGCCTCGGAGACGGTGGCCTCGTCGAGCGGGATCGGCCACTCGATGGCGAGCTCGGGGTCGGCGAGGTTCACGAAGGTGTAGGTCCTCTTGAGCTCGAGGGACCAGTGGGCGTCCACCAGGTAGGTGTAGGCGGTGCCGTCCTCCAGGGCCTGGAAGGAGTTGCCCACGCCGCGCGGGACGTAGATGGCCCTGCTCGGGTCGAGCGTGCAGGTGAACACCTTGCCGAAGGTCTCGCTGCCCTCGCGCAGGTCCACCCAGGCGCCGAATACGCTGCCGCGGGCCACCGAGATGAACTTGTCCCAGGGCTCGGCGTGGATGCCGCGGGTGACGCCCCTTTTCTCGTTGTAGGAGACGTTGTTCTGGACGACCCTGAGGTCGGGGATGCCGAGGGCGGTCATCTTGGCGCGCTGCCAGTTCTCCTTGAACCAGCCGCGCGAGTCGCCGTGGACGGCCAGGTCGACTACCTTCAGGCCCTCTATGCCGGTCTCGGCGACGGAGAGGTCCTTCTCGAATGCGATGTCTGCCATGTGGGAAAAGCTCCTATCGAAGAGGTTGGGAAACCGGGGGCGCCCGCGCGGGGCCGCAGGGTCATCCCCATGCCCTG